>OKWX01000039.1_pt1 | contig 105187 bp, 102 predicted proteins | sample 1607241 | NCBI WGS metagenome assembly OKWX01 (sample SAMN07501071, study PRJEB24779) | human gut metagenome | isolation source: stool | host: human infant | place: USA: Pittsburgh, PA
CAATACATCAAGAATGCGCTAGAAACTGACTATTCAAACGCGAAACTCGAAGCGACTAACAAGTTGATTAAAGACATTAAACGCTTGGGCTTCGGTTTTAGAAACTTCATCAACTTTAAGAAGCGTGTCTTCATCACTCTGAATATACACAAAAAGAAGACCTATCAGGTCCTCTCTAGATATTAGCTTTTCGTCACCCACTACAGTTGACAAAGAGCCTTTTCTACCTTAATACTTCTGACCATGCCGATTGCAGGTTTCGAACCTGTGACCTACGCGTTACGAGTGCGTTGCTCTACCAACTGAGCTAAATCGGCTGACACAGTCATTCTAACACTATGCCCTAAAAAGTCAAGTTCTATATAATATTTACAAAAAAGAACTTGGACTAGCCAAGCTCTTTCTCTTCTTACAATGATTTGTAAAGTTGACTTGCATTTTCAACAGTGAAACCATATTCTTTAAAGATACGGTCACCAGGTGCTGAGGCACCCCAAGTATCAATAGTAAGTGTTTTACCTGCAAGACCAACATATTTGCCCCAACCAAAGCTAGTTCCAGCTTCGATAACCAAACGTTTTGTCACAGCTGCTGGAAGAACTTCTTCCTTATATGCAACATCTTGTTCATCAAAGAGATTTTGTGATGGCATTGAAACAACACGGACATGCACGCCTTCAGCTTCGAGAGCCGCTTGAGTATCAAGAGCCAATTTCACTTCAGAACCAGTCGCAATGATGATACCATCAAGATCACCTTTAGCTTCTGAGATGATGTAAGCCCCTTTATTGACACCAGCTTCAGCATTTTCAGCTGTACCGTCAAGGACTGGCAAGTTTTGACGTGTCAAAACTAGCATTGTTGGACGTTCAGTCTCAGCCAAGGCACGTTTCCAAGCAGCATTAGTTTCATTACCATCTGCAGGACGGATAACGTTAAGGTTAGGCATTGAACGCACACTTGCCAATTGTTCGATTGGTTCGTGAGTAGGTCCATCTTCACCAACTGCTACTGAATCGTGTGTCATAACATAAGTCACTGGCAAGTTTTGAAGTGCTGCCATACGTACTGCTGGAAGCAAGTAGTTTGAGAAGACGAAGAAAGTACCACCATAAACACGAGTACCACCATGAAGAGCAATACCATTCATCGCTGCAGCCATAGCAAACTCACGCACACCAAACCAAATATTACGTCCAGCATAGTTGTCTGCTTGGAAATCAGACTCAGCCTTAACCATAGTATTGTTAGAAGCTGAAAGGTCTGCTGAACCTCCCCAGAATGAAGGAACTTGTTCAGAAATCTGTTGGATAGCTTGTTGGCTTGACACACGGCTAGCTACTGCTGAACCCAATTCATGAGCCTTCAAGTCAACGTGTGCAGGTTCATTCGCAAAGGCAGCCTTGTATTCCGCAGCCAATTCTGGGTAAGCAGCTTCATATTCTGCAAATTTAGTTTGCCAAGCATTTTCAGCAGCTTCACCACGGAATTTAATACCAACTTCAAAACGACGAGCTACTTCATCTGGAACTGTAAATGCCGGTGCATCGTAACCGTAAACACCTTTTGCGTGATCAATGCCGTCTTGACCAATTGGAGCACCGTGGACAGCTGATGTTCCTTGGCCTTCAGCTCCGTAACCAATGATTGTCTTAACTTCGATAATAGATGGTTTATCTGTCTCAGCTTTAGCTTCTTCGATAGCTTTAGCAATAGCTTCCAAATCATTACCATCCTTAACAAGAATGTGTTGCCAACCATAAGCTTCAAACTTAGCCTTAACATCTTCTGTGAAAGCCATTGAAGTTGGTCCATCAAGTGAGATATCATTTGAATCGTAAAGAAGTACCAACTTACCAAGTTTAAGGTGACCAGCAAGACTAGCAGCTTCTTGAGAAACACCTTCCATCAAACAACCATCGCCATGGAGGGCATAAGTATAATGGTCAACAATATCAAAACCAGGTTTGTTAAATTTAGCTGCCAAGTGTGCTTCAGCCATTGCCATACCTACAGCATTAGCAATCCCTTGACCAAGAGGACCTGATGTTGCTTCAATACCATCTGTATGGTTAACTTCAGGGTGACCTGGAGTCTTAGATCCCCATTGACGGAAGTTCTTCAAGTCGTCCATTGTCACGTCGTAGCCAGAAAGGTGCAAGAGACTATAAAGCAAGGCAGAACCATGACCTGCAGAAAGAACAAAACGGTCTCGGTTTGTCCAGTTACGGCTTGTCTTTGGATTAACATTCATCACATGGTTCCAAAGCACATAAGCCATTGGCGCTGCACCCATAGGAAGACCTGGGTGCCCAGAATTCGCGGCTTGAATTGCCTCGATCGAAAGCGAACGAATAGTGCTGACCGCCATTTGGTCAATTGCATCAAAAGTCATGATTCTAACTCTCCTTTTTTGGAAAAAATGCGGAGCATACAGACTATTAGCATCTGAGCTCTAGTTATACTACTTTAATTATAGCATATTATCTGTCTCTTTGGGCAATCCAATTCTATTTGTCAAACCCTAAACCTATAAAATATAGGGCCTAAAGCGTTCGTTTATACAAACCCACACTATTTGTCTTATCCCAAGCGATTTATTTGTAAAACTATTCATCAAAAAATAAAAAAGCCGAGAGAAACCTCGACTTTATCTAAAATTATTTAACGAAGTCAAGCAATGCCAAGAAGCTTTCAGCTTCAAGTGATGCACCACCTACAAGAGCTCCGTCAACGTCTGGACAAGCCATGTATTCAGCAACGTTTTCAGGTTTAACTGATCCACCGTATTGAACACGTACTTTATCAGCAACTTCTTGACCAAAGTCAGCAGCTACAACGTCACGAACAACTTTACACATTTTTTGTGCGTCGTCTTGTGAAGCTGATTTACCAGTACCGATAGCCCAGATTGGTTCGTAGGCGATTACTGTTGAAGCGACTTGTTCTGCAGTCAATCCAGCAAGAGCAGCTGAAACTTGAGCACCTACGAATTCTGCTGCTTTACCAGCTTCGTAAGTTTCAAGTGATTCCCCACAACAGATGATTGGAAGCATACCGTTAGCAAAGATTGCTTTTGCTTTTTTGTTGATGTCTTCATCAGTTTCGTGGAAGTAGTCACGACGTTCTGAGTGACCGATAACAACGTAGTCAGTACCGATTTCTTTCAAAACTTGTGGGCTAGTTTCACCAGTGAAGGCACCAGCATTTTCAAAGTAAGTGTTTTGTGCAGCAACTTTAAGGTTTGAACCTTTAGCAGCAGCAAGTACAGCTGTCAAGTCAACTGCAGGAGCTGCGATACCAGCTTCAACAAGATCTGATGAAGGAAGTTTTGATGCTACAGCTTCAACGAATGCTTTTGCTTCTTCTGGACTTTTGTTCATTTTCCAGTTACCAGCGATAAATGGTTTACGTGACATTTCACATACCTCTTCTTTTATTTATTTACTCGTTTATTTTATCACAAATCCCTTACTATTACTAGGATTTTAGGAAAATTCCGAAAACTCAACCTGCTTTATGTCTATTTATCACTGTCAAAACTTAGATTGAACATCTAAAATATCTTAAAAGTATATATTACGAGTATTTTTAAACACCAAAAAGAGCCGAGTAAACTCGACTCTCTCAATTATTGTCTGACGAATAATTGTATTGGGAACTTAATATTAATTAAGCTTCGATTTCAGATACGATACCTGAACCAACAGTACGTCCACCTTCACGGATAGAGAATGTTGTACCTTGTTCAACGGCGATTGGGTGGATCAACTCAACGTCGATAGTCACGTTATCACCAGGCATAACCATTTCAGTACCTGCAGGAAGTTCGATTGAACCTGTTACGTCAGTTGTACGGAAGTAGAACTGTGGACGGTAGTTGTTAAAGAATGGAGTGTGACGTCCACCTTCTTCTTTAGAAAGGATGTAAACTTCACCTTTGAATTTAGTGTGTGGGTTGATTGAACCAGGTGCAGCCAATACTTGACCACGTTCGATTTCATCACGTTGGATACCACGAAGAAGAACACCGACGTTATCTCCGGCAATACCTTCGTCAAGTTGTTTACGGAACATTTCAACACCAGTAACAACTGCTTTTTGGATTTCTTCTTTAAGACCAACGATTTCAACTTCGTCATTAACACGAACAACACCACGGTCGATACGTCCTGAAGCAACAGTACCACGACCAGTGATTGAGAATACGTCTTCGACTGGAAGCAACAATGGTTTGTCTGTGTCACGTTCTGGTTCTGGAATGTATTCGTCAACAGTGTTCATCAAGTCCATGATGATGTCTTCGTATTTAGAATCACCTTCAAGAGCTTTAAGAGCTGAACCTTGGATAACTGGAATGTCATCACCTGGGAAATCGTATTCTGAAAGAAGGTCACGGATTTCCATTTCAACCAATTCAAGCAATTCTTCATCGTCAACCAAGTCAACTTTGTTCATGAAGACGATAAGGTGTTTAACACCAACCTGACGTGAAAGAAGGATGTGCTCACGAGTTTGTGGCATTGGTCCGTCAGTAGATGCTACTACAAGAATCGCACCGTCCATTTGAGCGGCACCAGTGATCATGTTTTTAACGTAGTCCGCGTGTCCTGGCGCATCAATGTGAGCGTAGTGACGTTTTTCAGTTTCGTACTCAACGTGTGCAGTGTTGATTGTGATACCGCGTTCACGTTCTTCTGGAGCAGCGTCGATTGAAGCATAGTCTTTTGGTGTGTTAACTGCGCTAGGAAGACGACGAGCCAATACAGTTGTGATAGCAGCTGTCAAAGTAGTTTTACCGTGGTCAACGTGTCCGATTGTACCAATGTTAACGTGTGGTTTACTACGATCGTATTTTTCTTTTGCCATTTAGGAAAAGCCTCCAATAAAATATATTTTATAGATAGACAGTAGGCAATACAGTCTAACTTTACTCTACTATTCTATCAAAATGTCATAGAATTGCAAGTATTTTATATAGTTTTCAATTTTTCTTTAGGGTAATCACAATATTTCTTTCGGTATTTCTATTTCAACTACTTCTACAAGCTTTTAGTATTACCTTTACTAATGCAAAACGCTATCAAGTAAAAAAAGAAGCCGAATTAACGACTTCTTCTTAAAGGTACAATTTTTTCATCTTGATTTTGCATTTCTTGAGTCTGAGATAACTCGTCCTCAATAGCTTGAACAATATTATCACGCTTTTCGTTGGCAGCAATATTTAAAACAAAAGCAATCCCAACAGAAGTTACCAAAAGCGAGTTCCCACCTTGTGAAAGGAAGGGGAAGGTAACCCCTGTTGATGGGATTAGCCCTGAGATTCCTCCGATGTTAACGAAGACCTGCATTAGCATGAGAGCTCCCACACCAAGCGCCATCATAGAGTTAAATGGATTTCTGGCCTTAACTCCCACAATCATAATACGAAGAATGAGGAAAAAGAGGAGGGCCAGAATCAAGCCGGCTCCGATAAGACCTAATTCTTCAATAACAATCGAAAACACAAAGTCTGTTGTAGCTTCTGGTAAATAACCAGTTTTCTCAATTGAATTTCCAAGCCCGAGACCAAACCATCCTCCATTACTCATAGCATAGTATGAATGAGATAGCTGAAGACCAGATCCTGTCAAATCCTTGAACGGATTAAAATATGCTGCGAAACGCTTGGCAACATATCCAAAGATAGGTACCTTAGCCATGGTTTGAACCCCAACCAAGGCAATTAAGCCTAGGAAGGCCGACGAAATCCCTACAATACTGGCAAATAAGGCCGTAAACCAACGGTAGCCAACACCAGAAATTGAAAACATCACTACTGTAGTCAATACAATGATAGCCGCATTCCCCAAGTCAGGTTGGATAGCAACCAAACCGATCATACCAAGCAAATAGACACGCCAGTCATTAAGTTCCTTACCATTCCTAGGAATCCATCTATTCTTCGTCAGGGCTTGGTAGTCATAACGTTCTATGGCAGACTGTTTTTTTGAAAAGGTGTGTGCCAAAAACCAAACAACAATGATCTTAAGGTACTCCGCCGGTTGGAAAGACAAGGGACCTAGCACAATCCAACCATTGGCACCATTGATTTCCCTGGTGAAAAATTTGGCAATGACCAAAAGTAAAATCTCAGAGGCAATAACAACACCCAAAAGCTTATCTTTCCTGAGAAAGTTCAATTTCAGTCGGTAGATGAAAAAAATAGAGAACAAGGATAGCAACCAGAAGCCTCCTTGGTTTATAACAGATGCAAAGGGATTAGCTCCCAAGGCTACTAAACGAGCACTTGTTGTTGAATACACTACTATTAAACCAACCACGGATAAGATTAAATAAGGTATCAAGATGGTGTAATCTAAAAGATGCTTCTTTTCAATTTTCATATCTTTAAAAAACTCATACTTTCTATTACGTTACTCTACATTTTCTCTTAAAATATAAAGCTAACAGCTTATATTATAACACTTTGATACCTTAAACTAAAGCAAAAGCTAAATTAACCGTTTTCAGGACTGAAAATCTGATTATTTTATCTTACCTTCAGATAGGTTTTACAATGAGCTTTCTTTGATAACCTTGCTACTTCTTATGTTTTCTTTTTATGTTTTCTTTTTATGTTTTCTTTTAAGACAAACAAAAAACAAGACCTAAGTCTCGCTTTTTGTTTATCTTATTTTGTACCGACACTGATACGATTAAGTGCTCGACGGAGAGCAACCTGAGCACGTTGAACTTCATCAATACGGTCAGATTTAGTTGCTTCTTCCAAGTCACGTTCGGCACGTTGCTTGGCACGTTCGGCACGAGAAACGTCAATGTCGCGTTCACGTTCTGCTGAATCGGCAACGATAGTAATAAAATCATCTTTAACTTCGATGATACCACCATTTACGGCAATCCAATCGACGTGACTCTCGTCATCCACACGACGAACCTTGAGTTCATCCACTTCAAGTGGCGCAATCAAGTTAATATGGCCTGGCAAGATACCAATTTGACCATCTTTAGTAACCGCGTGGATAAAGCTGGCATGGTGGTCATATTTAAGACCATCCGGAGTTACCACTTGTACGGTCATTTGTGCCATATATTCACCTCATTAGTAGCCCATAGCTTTAGCTTTAGCTACTACATCCTCAATCGGACCTACGCTACGGAAGGCATCTTCTGGAAGATTGTCATATTTACCTTCAAGGATTTCCTTAAAGCTACGAACGGTTTCAGCAACTGGAACATAAGAACCTGGTTGACCTGTAAACTGTTCAGCAACGTTGAAGTTTTGTGACAAGAAGAATTGGATACGACGAGCACGTCCAACCAATGTTTTTTCTTCGTCTGACAATTCATCCATACCAAGGATAGCGATAATATCTTGCAATTCACGGTAACGTTGAAGCACACGTTGAACTTCAGTCGCAACAGCATAGTGTTCTTCACCAACAATTTCAGGTGAAAGGGCACGTGAGCTTGATGCCAATGGGTCAACGGCTGGGTAAATACCCATTTGTGTCAACTTACGTTCAAGGTTGGTTGTTGAATCCAAGTGAGCAAATGCTGTAGCTGGCGCTGGGTCAGTATAGTCATCAGCTGGAACGTAGATGGCTTGGATAGATGTAACAGAACCTTTTTTAGTTGATGTGATACGTTCTTGCAATTGACCCATTTCAGTAGCAAGTGTAGGTTGGTAACCAACGGCTGATGGCATACGACCTAGAAGGGCAGAAACCTCAGAACCTGCTTGAGTGAAACGGAAGATGTTATCGATGAAGAGAAGCACGTCTTGACCTTCAACATCACGGAAGTATTCCGCAATTGTCAAACCAGTAAGCGCAACACGCATACGTGCTCCAGGTGGTTCATTCATTTGACCGAAGACCATGGCTGTTTTCTCAATAACGCCAGATTCTTTCATTTCCCAGTAAAGGTCATTACCTTCACGTGTACGTTCACCAACACCTGTAAACACGGAAATACCACCGTGCTCTTGGGCAATGTTGTGAATCAACTCTTGAATAAGAACGGTTTTACCAACACCGGCACCACCAAAGAGTCCGACTTTACCACCTTTAAGGTAAGGGGCAAGCAAGTCGATAACTTTAATCCCTGTTTCAAGGATTTCAGTAGATGTTGACAATTCATCGAAAGTTGGTGCTTTTTTGTGAATTGGTTCACGCTCTGCATCGTCTGCAAAAGGTGCTTCCAAGTCAATGGTATCACCAAGAACGTTAAAGACACGTCCAAGGGTATCTTTACCAACAGGAACGCTGATTGGACGTCCAGTGTCCAGAACTTCTAGTCCACGAGTCAATCCATCAGTAGATTCCATGGCAATGGTACGAACCACACCTTCTCCAAGTTCAAGAGCTACTTCGAGCACGATACGTTTAGACTTTTGTTCATCAGTATAAACGACCAATGCATTGTTAATCTCAGGAAGTTTATCACCAGCTGCAAACGCTACGTCTACAACAGGACCAACAACCTGAGCAATTTTGCCTGAGCTCATTGTTTTCTCCTTATGATAGTTTTCTGGATGACAATCATCCTTTTTTCATGTGTGTCTAATTAAGACAAATCTCTAGCTATTCAAGTGCACTTGCACCGCCAACGATTTCAGTAATTTCCTGAGTGATGGCAGCTTGACGCGCACGGTTATATTGGATTGTCAAATCGTTAATCACATTCTTCGCATTATCAGTGGCTGTCTGCATTGCAGTCATACCAGCTGCGTGCTCAGCTGTTTTGGCATCTACGATAGCACCGTAGATAAGACTCTCAGCATATTGCGGTAAGAGTTGATCCAAAATAGTGTCACGATCTGGTTCCAATTCAAACTTGGTCAACACATGACCTTCTGATTCATTGGGATCCAAATCAGCGATAGGAAGCATTTGTTCCACACGAACCTCACTAGACAAACTGTTGACATGGTGGTTGTAGCACACATAGAGTTCATCAAAAAGTTCATTTTGATACATTCCTACTGCTTTAGAAATGATTTTTCCGACTTGTTCAAAACTAGGTTGATCTTCAAGGCCACGAAGTTCAAAAGCAACATTCATGTTACGAGCCTTGAAGAAATCTGAACCTGTTCCACCAATAGAAATGATAGCATATTCATCTTCAGAATCATGGTCACGTTTAATCATGTCCAACACAGCTTTAAGAATTGTTGAGTTATAACCCCCAACTAGTCCCTTATCTGAAGTAATGACAATGTAACCTGTCTTACGGACTGGACGTGCGTCCAACATTGGATTTGACGAACCATTAATCAATTCTGAATGTAGAAGATCTGTTGTGATCTGTCTAATTTTTGAGGCATAGATTTGGAAATCTTTAGCAGCTTGCTCAGAACGTGTCAATTTTGATGCAGAAACCATTTGCATGGCTCCTGTAATTTGACTCGTTTTCTTTGTTGAAGCAATTTTTGCTTGGATTTCTCTTAGAGAGCCTGCCATATGCTGTCCTCCCTATTTCTATTTATATTCTGACTGATCTTTGAAAGCTTGGATAGCTTCATTAAGTACAGATTCCTCAGGAAGATCCTTAGTTGTACGAATAGTTTCAAAGATATCCTCATGGTGACCATCAAAGTAGTCATAGAGTGCTTCTTCAAAATCCAAGATTTGATCAACCGGAACACTATCCAAGAAACCGTGTGTCAAAGCGTAAAGGATAACAACTTGTTTCTCAACTGGAAGTGGTTTATGAAGCGGTTGTTTCAAAACTTCGATTGTACGACGACCACGGTTCAATTTCGCTTGAGTCGCAGCATCCAAATCTGAACCAAATTGCGTAAAGGCTTCAAGTTCACGATATGAAGCCAAGTCAAGACGAAGTGTACCAGCAACCTTCTTCATCGCTTTAATTTGCGCTGATCCACCTACACGTGATACGGAAGAACCCGCATCAATGGCTGGACGAATACCTGAGTTAAACAAGTTTTCTTGCAAGAAGATTTGTCCATCTGTGATTGAGATAACGTTTGTTGCGATATATGCTGAGATATCTCCGGCTTGCGTTTGGATGATTGGCAAGGCAGTAATTGAACCACCACCAAGATCATCCGAAACTTTAGCTGAACGTTCCAAAAGACGTGAGTGGAGATAGAAGACATCCCCTGGGTAAGCTTCACGACCTGGTGGACGACGGAGAAGCAATGAAAGTTCACGGTAGGCCACGGCTTGTTTAGACAAATCATCATAAACAATCAGTACGTGTTTTCCGTTATACATGAACTCTTCAGCCATTGCAACACCAGCATAAGGCGCAATGTAAAGCAATGGTGATGGTTGTGATGCAGAGGCAGTCACAACGATTGTGTAATCAAGAGCACCGTGTTTACGGAGAGTTTCTACTTGTGTACGAACTGTTGATTCTTTTTGACCAATAGCCACATAGATACAGATCATATCTTGACCCTTTTGGTTCAAGATCGCATCAATGGCTACTGAAGTTTTACCAGTTTGGCGGTCTCCGATAACCAATTCACGTTGACCACGTCCAATTGGAACCAAGGCATCAATGGCCTTAAGACCAGTTTGCAATGGCTCAGAAACTGATTTACGTTGCATAACACCTGGAGCAGGTGTTTCAACTGGACGGAAACCTGTTGTTTCGATGTCACCAAGACCATCAACTGGTTGCCCAAGTGGGTTTACTACACGACCAATAAGGGCTTCACCAACTGGAACTTCCATGATTTTTCCAGTACGTTTAACAATATCGCCTTCACGAATTGCTACAAAATCCCCCAAGATAATGATACCGACATCATTAGTTTCAAGGTTTTGGGCCATACCATAGGCACCATTTTCAAATTCGAGCAACTCACCACTCATAGCATTATCAAGTCCACGAGCACGTGCGATACCGTCACCGATATAGGTAACGACACCAGTTTCAGTGACGTCAAAGTTTGGCTGGAAGTTTTCAATTTGCTTTTTAATTAAAGCGCTAATTTCTTGTGCGTTAATTGCCAAAAGTCACACCACTTTCTATTTCAAATTCGTTTTAAAGGTTTGCAATTGACTGCGAATTGACGTGTCAACAACCTTATTTTTTGCTTTGATGACGAATCCTCCGATGAGGTCCTCATCAATTTTTTCTACTAAACGACGTGTCTTAATCTCAAATTTTTGTGAAACAATCGCCAAAAGTCGAGCTTTTTGGTCTTCAGACAAGGGACTTGCTGATGTCACTGTAACATCGTAAGTATTGTCTTCTTGATCAAAGAGCTCAAGGACCAATTTCAACACATCATAGAGAATGTTGGCACGGTCATTGAGTAAGATTACCTCAAGAAAATTGTTCATATACACTGAACAAGACTCTTGAAACAAGCTCAAACTTTCTTTTTTAGCTTCACTTGTCACATTTTCCTGCGACAAGAAGGTTTTTAGATTTGTTTCAGCAAAAACTGTTAGGATTTGCCTTACTTCTTCTTGGATTGTTGACACGGCGTCTTGTTCAAAAGCGACTTCTACCAGGCTTCTGGCATACTGCTCAACAAGAGCTTGTGTTTTCTTATCCATTAAGCATCTCCTAATTGATCAAGATAGCTATCAATCAAGTCAGATTGCGCTTTAGCATCAAGGTTTTGTTTCATAACTTTTTCCGCCAAGAGGACAGTCAAGTCTGCAACTTCACCTTTAACTCCAGCAAGTGCTTCCACACGGCTTTGGGCGATGTCTTGATTTGCTTTTTCTTTCAAGCGTTTAGCTTCATCATGTGCTTCTGCAATGATTTTTGATTCTTGAGTTTTACCAGTTTCCTTGGCCCCATCAATAATTTGAGCCGCTTCAGTGCGAGCACCTGCTAACTCATCTTGACGTTTTTGTGCCAAGCTTTCTGCTTCTTGACGAGCATTTTCAGCACTATCAATATCTGTGGCAATTTTCTTTTCACGAGCAGCAAAGATTCCTGTAATTTGATCCCATGCGAATTTACGGATGAGGTAATACAAGAGAAAAACTGAGCCGAGTGTGATAATGATATTACCAAGTGTCGTACTATTAATCAGTAATGACATTTCATTTCTCCCTTTCTTAATTATTCTTCGTTGACTTTATCACCAATATAGTTTGAACTTAGGATAATAAAGACATAGGCTTGGATGAAGCCGATAAAGGCTGAAAAGGCAACCCAGACAAGGTTCAAAGCAAAGGATACAGGTGCTGCAAAGACAGACCATGTCACCAATTTAAGAATCAAGCCAGTAAGTACCTCACCAGAATAAATGTTACCAAACAAACGCAAGGCCAATGAAGCAAGGTTGGTTAATTGTTCCAAAATGTTCATTGGGAGCATAGCTGGGTATGGTGAAAGGTAGCCTTTTAGATAGCCTTTAAACCCTTTTTTACGGATCCCCTCAATATGACTAATGAGGGTAATAATCAAAGAAAGAGTGATAGTAACACCGAAGTTCGATGTTGGAGAAGTCCAAAAATTGTAATGCTCACTTTTTACAGATACAAGCAAACCTAAGTTGTTCGCTGTAAAAACAAAGGTGAAAATTACAAACAAGAGCAAACTATAATTCTTCGTGAATTTCCCAAGATTTTGAGAAATGGTACTGTTCACAAACTCATAGATGAACTCAAGCACATTTTGTTTTCCCTTTGGTTTAATGGTCATCTTACGACTTGACCAGAAAACCACTCCAAAAACGATAATTACTGTCAAGAGAGACATGGCAAGGACAGTCAAGTCAAAATCAATCCCAAATAATGAGACGGTTGGATTACTTGTAGTTTCCACTGCTCATCCCTCCTTCATCTTTTTATTTGTCTATTAGACAATGTAGCTAAGGGCAAACAATACGAAGAAGGTACCTTCGATAAAGGCAACACCAGTAAACATCAATGTTTGAAGTTTGCTAAACATCTCAGGTTGGCGAGCTGCAGCTTTAGCGACATTGGCAACGAGGATACCCTCACCAATAGATACACCCATAACGGCCAAACCGAGGCCTAAGATAGTTAAATTCATAGTAGAATTCTCCTTTTAATTTTTTTTACCCTGTTATTTTAGTCCTATTTTCCACGAAAGTCAACGAATTAACGGTTTTTTAGACGTTTTCACTGACTTTGCCTAACGTTTTCACTAAATTTGCGTAAGCGTTTACTTTTGATGAAAAGGCTGATTTGCTTATTCCAAAAAACAAGCCTAACTATGGTAGGTTAGACTTGTTTGGGAAATTTATGAAAAAAAGAAAGTTTCACTGTCTGACTCAGCGTCAGAGGTGTGAGTTCTACCGAACCATGTTCAGCAATACTTATTAGGATGATTATAGTGTAGCTTGGGTTGCTTAAAGAAAGCTGAAGGAAAGCTGATTATTTTTTTCAAATTGCTCCATTATTTCTTTTAAAAGTCCTGCTAACTCCAAACGTAGGAGACACTACTCCGACACTTTTTAATATTGGTATCGATCTATATCAAATGATTAACTTATCAATAATCACCATTGATGTTGCTTCTTTCCTTGAATAAAATAAACACTAATATTATCAGATGTTAGACGACTTACCCAGCCTTGATTTTTTATAGCCTAGGAACAACAATACCAACCCTTGGAGACTTTGTATTTTTCATAAAATGACGTGTATAAAACGGTAACTCGTCAGATTTAACAACTTCTGTTGTTCAAAAAGCTTCTGCTATCTTCCTTTCGTTGTCAACGATAGAATCTGGAAGCTCACTGTACCTAGATTTATATAATGTAAAATTACTAGACTTTATCATTCTGTGATTATAGTCAATTTGAAATACAGATAGTTTGAAGCATCTGAACTTATTTTTGTTATAATATTTTATATAACTATTTACTTGTAATCGAAAGGAAATAAAATGAGTTTTACAATTTTGAAAGAGGAAGAGTTTACATCTTTCATAGAAAAATGTAAAGAACATTCGTTCATGCAAACAGTATCAATGTCTAATCTCCTAAGAAAAAGAGGATTCGAGACTAAGTTTTTAGGTTGGAAAAGTAATAATGAAATTACTGTTGCTGCTATTGCTTTCATGAAGCATTTGACTGGAGGAGTCAGAATAGAAATTAATAGTGGTCCATCGTATACAAATGAATCCGATTTAAAGAGTTTTTATCATGAATTACAACTTTTTGCTAAGAAACAGGGAGCTCTAGAATTGGTTGTGAAGCCAGACGACACTTATCAGACATTTGAAATTGATGGAAAGCCTACTGAACCTGAGAAAACAGAATTAATTTCTACACTAACAGATCTTGGCTACAAATTTGATGGTTTACAGGTAGGCTATCCTGAAGGGGAACCAACTTGGCATTATTTGAAAAATCTTGAGGGCTTTGATGAAACATCTTTATTAAAATCATTTAACAAAAATAGCGTCAGAAACATCAAAACTGCTCTCGACTATAATGTTATTGTTCGCAAAATAAATAAAGGTGAAATCCCAGAATTCAAAAAGATTATAGAAGAAACCGGAAAAAGGCAAGGGTTTGAAGATAAAAGTTTAGATTATTATACAGATCTATATGATGCATTTGGTGATAACGCTGATTTCTTGGTAGCAGAGTTAGATTTTGAAAAAAGCTTAGATCACATAAATAGTAAACTTACCTCACTGAACCCTAAGAGCAAACAGTATGAGCAACAAGCTCAAAAATTGAATAAACAAAAACAGATCATTTCAGAGCTCAAACAAAAAATTAATACAGAGAAGATACTTCTTGCTTGTGCTTTAATACTATATACACAAGATCAGGCCACCTATCTATTTGGAGGTTCCTATACAGAATTTCAAAAATTCTCTGCTGCTTTCTTAATTCAGTATCATGCCATGAAATGCACTTTGAAGAGAAATATTATGAGTTATAATTTCCTTGGAATTACAGGCGTGTTTGACGGCTCTGATGGAGTTCTACGATTTAAACAAAACTTTAACGGTTATATTGTTCGTAAGATGGGAACCTTCCGTTATTACCCACAACCTTTAAAATACAAACTTATCCAAGGACTTAAAAAGCTTCTTAAACGTTCTTAGTTTAAAGAATACTGTTTGCTATTCTCTCCTTGAAAATAAACACAAAATTCTAATACAACAAAAAGTCATCATATGATGACTTTTTGTTGTATTAGAATCGACGTGAGACTATTCTCAATAGTCATAATCACCCGTCTAACAGTTAATTTGCTTAAACGCTAAAAAACCAAATACCGGCCAGTGCCCAAGCATTTTCTTCAAATCTTAGTGCACTTGACTCGTCACAAACTCTCAAAGAAGAATTCGCAGTACTTAGTATTATCAGTAAAGCTTTCAATACACTCTCGCATAATAGGTGATTTATTTGTCTCATACCTTCGAAGCGAGACAAGCTTAAACTCACATAAAAAAAATCCAACCCTAAGGCTGGACGCTATCACAGATGCCACCACCGAGAATTGAACTCGGAACGGAGCATTACCATTGCTCTATTATACCATTTAACTATAGCGGCAACTGTTTTAATCTTACCATACTTCTATTTACTGTGGCAAGATTTTTTGCTTATTTTTTATAAATTTAAGTCTTGGTAAGGCGTACGGTAACCAACCTGTAAAACCTTACCATCTTTAATCAAGATAGGACGTTTAATCAACATACCATCTGAAGCCAAAAGTTCAACAGCTTCATCAAGGGATAGGGTTGGCAACTTATCCTTTAGACCTAGAGAGCGGTAGGATTGACCACTCGTATTAAAGAATTTCTTAAGTTCTAAATCTGACCCTTCCAAAAGCTCTTTTAAAAATTGAGCCGAAGGTGGATTTTCCTTAATATTAATAGATTCAACATCTAAACCTAATTGATCGAGTTCTGCCTTTGCCTTACGACAAGTGCTACATTTGGGATATTCATAAAAAATGTACATAATTTTCTCCTTTTTTCTAGCATAAGATATCTATCTAAGGATTGTCAAACCTAATGCCTTCTAAATGAAGTAAGAAACGCTTGGCGTCTTCTCCTGCAGCATATTTTCCTATATGACCACTACTAGGAAGAACCCGATGGCAAGGGACCAGAATCAACCAAGGATTCTTACCAACAGCAGTTCCTACGGCCTGCGCCGATTGACATAAAATCACTTTACCAATCTGACTATAAGTTCTGCTCTTCCCCACAGGAATGTCCCGTAAAGCTGACCAAACCTTTAGCTGAAAGGTTGTCCCTCTATCAGCTAGAGGGAGGGTATCTGGACTTGGATGATCACCTTTAAAATAAGCCTCTAACCAATTCTTGGTCATTTTCAAGATAGGATTTGAGGTGTCTACTAGCTCCTCTTCCCTGATTCCTGACTGAAAATGTTTTTGCCCCTCCAACCAAACACCATAAAGCGCTTGGTCACTTGCCACCAAGCACAAGCGTCCAATAGGAGATAAATAATACTGACGATAAAGCATGTCTTTATTATAACAAAAAAGACAGGAATCTCTTGTTCCTGTCAATTAACTCTTATTATTTACCTTTAATCAAACGCACACGAACGATATTGTCACTAGCTTCAAACTTGGCAACCAATTCATCAATCTTAGATTTGTCTGTTTCATCAAGGTCAAGAAGTGTATAGGCATAGTCGCCCTTAGAACGGTTGATGATATTATCGATATTGATATTAAAATCAGAAACCGCAGTAGAGATACGAGCCACAATATTAGGCACGTTTTTATTAATCAAGGTGATGCGGTATGGGGCACTCAAGGCCTGTTGCACACGTGGGAAGTTAACAGAGTTAACAATTTCACCTGTTTCCATGAAACGACGGATGGTTTGACCTGCCATAATCGCACAGTTAAGTTCTGCTTCACCTGTTGATCCACCAACGTGTGGGAAGACAGTCACATTAGGTTTGTTAAGGAGATCTTCTGTACCAAAGTCGGTGATATAGCGTTTAACCACACCTGTTTCCAAAGCATCAAAGAGGGCATCATTATCTACCAACTCTGCACGGGCAAAGTTAATGATAGTTGTCCCTTTTTGCATAAGGTTAAAGGCATCCGCATTGAAAGTTCCCTGTGTATCTGGTGTCAATGGAACGTGAACAGTGATATAATCACAGTTTTCAAAAATCTCTTTAAGATCAGAAACACGTCTTACATGGTGAGAAATATTCCAGGCAGCTTCAATAGAAACATATGGGTCGTAACCATAGACCTTCATTCCCAAACGGTAAGCATCATTGGCAATACGTGCACCAATGGCACCGAGCCCGATAACACCCAATGTCTTACCAGTAATCTCGCTACCTGCAAACTGTTTCTTACCTGCTTCAATTTGTTTAGGAACATCATCACCACTAAGTGTGTTAACCCAAGCATTGGCCGCAATATAGTCACGTGCTGAGAGTAAGATAGAGGCCAAAACAGCTTCCTTAACAGCGTTAGCATTGGCACCTGGAGTATTGAAGACAACAATCCCTTTTTCAGTTGCTTCGTCAACTGGGATATTGTTAGTACCTGCACCAGCACGCGCAATAGCTTTCAAGTTGTCAGGAAAAACAGTGTCATGGAGATTTTGACTACGAATGATATAGGCATCCGGATTTTCCGCTAAATCACCATCAATTTGGAAATGATTTCCAAGTTCCTTCAAACCAATCTGGTTAATATTGTTATACGTTTTTACACTAAATACCATAATTTTATTCCTCTTAAATCAATGTATCCCGTGGTGAGCTGCTTCATCAAGTTCTTGATAAAAGGCTTTCTCTCGCTTAGTTTTGATTTTCTGATAAGCAAGACGTTCACCATCAATAGGAACCTTGCCACAATAGACATAGCCAAGTTTCTCCAAAATATGCTGCATGACAGTATTCTTTTCATGCGTATCGCAACGAAAATCATGAGCATCAGTCCCCTCAATAAGACCTTGAATGAAGGTTTGAGCAATGCCCTGACCCGTAAATTCACTTAAAACGGCGATTCTATGAAAAGTAATGTAGCGCTTATTGTGATGTTTCCAGTCCCCGTCATAGATTTTGTCGTAAGCAGGGTCTCCATCAACAATCACCGCAGCATAAGAAACGATTTGACCATCAACAATTCCTACATAGGCCTGCCCATTAAGGACATCGTCAAAGATAGTTTCTTCAGTAGGGTAACCATCAGCTCCTTGCCATTGGGTACTCCCCGCTTCTGCTAAAGCAGTTCTAGCACTCTCAATCACAGTCATGATAGCCCCAATTTCATTTGGGAAGGCTTGTCTAATTTCCATCTCTTTACCTAATTATTTATTTTCGGCTTCAAATTTCTTCATAAAGTCAATCAAGTCAAGTACACCCTGACGTGGGAATGCATTATAAACACTAGCACGCATACCACCTACTGAACGGTGTCCTTTGATATTCTTGAAACCAAGAGCATCTGCTTCTGCTACAAATTTAGCATCCAACTCTTTACTTGGTGTTACAAATGGGATATTGCAGACAGAACGATCCTTGGCATCTTTGACAGGATTTGTGTAGAAATCAGATGACTCAATGTAATCGTAGAGAAGTCCTGATTTCTCACGTTGAATTTCAGCCATCTTGTCCACGCCACCAATTTCATTTTTAATCCAGTCAAAGACGAGTTTTGAAATATAGATGTTGAAACATGGTGGTGTATTGTAAAGTGATCCTGCTTCAGCTTGAATACGGTAATCCAACATGGCAGACAATTGTGGTTGGTCGTTAAGGAAGTCTTCACGAACGATAACCACTGTCACCCCAGCAGGTCCAATATTTTTCTGAGCACCAGCATAGATAAGGGCAAAGTCCTCAACATTGTAACGAGCAGCCAAAATATTTGAAGACATATCAGCTACAATTGGCACACCATTAGTATCAGGCAAATCGTAGATAGATGTTCCTTCAATGGTATTGTTCGTTGTCAAGTGAACATAAGCAGCTTCTGGATCAATTGTTGCTGGGTCAAAACTTGGGATATGATCGTAAACAGTTTCTTCTGAAGAGGCCAAAAGAATTGGTTCAAACGGAATAGTTTTTGAAAGTTTAACAGCTTCTGTGTAAGCTTTTTTACCCCATGAACCACCTACAAGGTAGTAAGCTTTCTTACCTTGAGCGAGGTTAAGTGGGACCATTGTAAATTGTGTTGAAGCGCCACCTTGCAAGAAAATAACCTTATAGTTATCAGGAATGGCCATAAGCTCACGAAGTGTCGCTTCCGCATCTTTAACGATTTTGTCAAATTCTGGAGAACGGTGGGACATTTCTAGCACGGACATACCGGAATCTTGATAGTTAAGCAATTCAGCTTGGGCTTTTTCAAGCACTGGTTTTGGTAATGTAGCAGGTCCTGCTGAGAAATTATAAATTGTCATAAAGACACCTCCAAAATTTTAATAGTCCTATTATAGCGAATTTTCTGAATATTGTAAAGTGTTAACAGTAAAAAACGAACGGGATTAACCGCTCGCCTCGAAAAAGTTAGGTATTTTATGTATATTCTTATCAGTAATTGATTTTAGTATCCGTTTATTTTTGCTTAAGAAAATAGGCTGCCCCAATTAGATTAGCTCCATTATGATGATGACAAGCAACAATCTCGGGACGTTTAATAATTTTACCGATAAAGTCAATCTCATGGTGAACCTTATCAAACTGGCGGTTGACCTCCTTGATAAGAATCGGCTGGGCTGAAATGCCACCTCCAATAACAAAGGTTTCCATATCAAAGATGGTTTGAAGATTCAAAATGGTAATGGCTAGGTTACGGCAATAGCTTTCAAAAAGCGAATAGACTGTCTCATCTCCTGCATTTATGTCCTTAAATGCGGCTAAACCATCCTTTAAATCTGAGTTACCTAGCACTTCATTTACCTTGGTAATTAAACCGACAGCCGACAAAGTCATGCCTCGCATCAATGAAGGATCAACTTTTTCCATTTGAACTGGTAACAGAAAGGTCAACTCACCCGCTTGAAAGTGGCTTCCTTGAAAAAGTTTACCATTAATAATGAATCCACCACCTAGACCTGAACCCAAAACAAGGGCTACACCATTGGTCACTCCTTGCAAATGACCTGTGGCTAGCTCTGCCAAGGCTGCTGCTTTACCATCATTAAGGGCCATTACAGGTAGATGGTACTTGGCTTCGAGGACCTCTTTAATACGAAAGCCGTGAAAGAACCTCAATAAGCCACCATGATAAATGACACCTTCCTCAGTATCAACTGTCCCTGGAACACTAATTGCTAAACCTGATAAGTCTACTTCAACTGAAGTAACTATCTGATCAATCACGTCAATAGCTTGTTCCAAGGTTTGTGGGGATGACTGCGTCGGCAGACTCTTTTCAATGGCAAACTGCTCTGAAACAAGTGCTGACTTCACCTGTGTTCCCCCAAAATCAATCGCTAAAATCGTCATAAGCATCCTCCACAAATTGTTTTTCGTCATTATAACACAAAAGAGCTAAAACTAGAAAAAACGGTTCCAAAATGCTATCATAAACTTACAGAATTAGATAAAAGGAGTATCTCACATGACTAAATTTCTACACACTTGTGTCCGTGTCAAGGACCTAGAAGCCTCACTTAAATTTTATAAAGAAGCTCTTGGTTTCAAAGAAGCTCGTCGCAATGATTTTCCAGAATATAAATTCACCCTTGTCTACTTGCAACTCGAAGATGATCCTGATTACGAGTTGGAATTAACCTACAACTACGACCATGAAGCTTATGATCTCGGGGATGGATATGGTCATATCGCCATTGGTGTTGATGACCTAGAAGCTACACACCAAGCTCACAAAGAGGCTGGCTATACTGTCACAGACCTCTCAGGTCTTCCTGGTAAACCAAAAATGTACTACTTTATCACTGATCCAGATGGCTATAAGATTGAAGTTATTCGTTTGACGCAATTCCTAGAAAAATAAATCAAAAAAAGTCAGATCGTATAGATCTGGCTTCCTTTTGTGCTTAATTTTTATTATCTGTCTTTAAGGCTGACAAAATTTGGGTACGAATATCATCCACACCGTTTGGATTATTTGGTAGGAATAAGGTTTGATTGCCTTTAGCCGCAAAAGTATTAAGCGTATCTAAGTATTGGTTAGTCAAGAGAATAGACATAATCTGCTCTTCAGACATACCCACATTGGCCTCTTTAAGTTCTGCGATTGATTCAGCCAATCCATCAACGATAGCCTTACGTTGTTGGGCAATACCAACCCCGTGAAGGCGATCTTTTTCAGCTTCGGCTTCAGCTGCTGTGACAATCTTAATCTTATCAGCTTCTGCCAATTCTTGAGCTGCTACACGCTTACGTTGGGCAGCATTGATTTCATTCATAGACTGTTTAACTTCAGCATCTGGTTCAACTTTGGTAATCAAAGTCTTAACAATGATATAACCATAAGTTGTCATTTCTTCAGCCACTTGGTGTTGAACCTCAAGGGCAATTTCATCTTTCTTCTCAAAGAGCTCATCAAGTGTCAATTTAGGAACTGATGAACGGAGAGCATCCTCAATGTATGATTTAATTTGAGCCTCTGGACGCATGAGTTTATAGTATGCATCTGTAACATTTTGCTCATTAACACGATATTGAGTGGCCACATTCATCATGACAAAAACATTGTCCTTTGTCTTAGTCTCAACCACAATCTCACTTTGAAGCAAACGTAGTTGAATACGAGCGGCAATTTTATCGATACCAAATGGTAAACGCATATGAATCCCACTCGTTGCAATTTTTTGATAACGTCCAAAACGTTCAACGATAGCCACTGACTGTTGACGTACAACGTAAAGCATACTGATGAGAATTCCCAAAATAATCAGGAAGGAAAACAGTAAAAAGAGAAGTGCTGCTTGCATGTTAAGTCCTCCAAAATAAACATTAAAAATTTCTTTGTTTTATTATAGCACAGTAATACAATTTTTCAAGAAAAATAGCATGGCTCGTTCGAAATAGTGTAAAAGAGACACTTTCTTTATCACTGATGTGTCAGCACTCCTGAAAACTTGAAAATTCCTGCTAATCGAGAGAGTTGTACGCAACAGGCGAGACTTTTCGAAATAAGAAAAAGGCTGAAACGATTGCGTTTCAGCCTCTTAGTATTTTCGAAAATAAAATCGTTTGAAGAATCATTCTAGATGGCATCTAAAACTCAAATCTCAAATGACTTATTTACGATACATCTTAACTTGAAGGTAAATATCGTTATAGATTCCGAGCCATTTTTGTCCTAAGTTGTTATAAACTTCAAGGTTTTTAATGGTTGATTCTGAGGGATAAAAGGCTTTATCATCGGTGATACTCTTTGGAAGCAAGGCTTTAGCTGCTTGGTTAGGTGTGGCATAACCGATATATTCAGCATTTTGCGCTGCATTTTCCGGTTTAAGCATGAAGTTGATAAAGGCATAAGCCTCTTTTTCATGCTTTACAGTCTTAGGAATCACCAGATTATCAAACCAAAGGTTTGAGCCTTCAGATGGGACAACATAACGTAGGTCCTCATTTTTATCAAGCATCTCACTAGCTTCCCCTGAGAAAGTCACTCCGATAGCTGCGTCACCTTGAACCATGTAGCCCTTCATCTCATCACCAACAATAGCCTTGATATTTGGTGTTAGACTATTAAGTTTAGTTTCAGCCAAACGTAATTCAGTCATGTTCTTCGTATTCAAGCTATATCCCAGGCTATTGAGTGAGAAACCAAGGACTTCACGCGCACCATCAACTAGCATAATCTGGTTTTTGTAATCTGGTGACCAAAGATCATCCCAGTGCTGTGGTGCTTTTTTCACCAATTTTGTATTATAAACAATACCGACAGTTCCCCAGAAATAAGGGATGGAATAGTCATTGTGAGGGTCAAAACTAAGCCCTTTAAAGCTTGAACCAATCTGGTCAAAACCTTTGATTTTAGATTTATCCAACTTCACCAAAAGGTCTTCCTTAACCATTTTATCAATGGTATAGTCTGACGGCACAGCGATATCGTAGGTTGTTCCGCCCTGCTTAATCTTGGTATACATGGCTTCATTGGAATCAAAGGTTTCGTACTGGACCTTGATGCCCGTTTCTTTTGTAAACTTGGTCAGAAGGTCTGGGTCAATATAATCACCCCAGTTATAGATAACTAATTTGTCTGACACATTTCCAGTACGACTCTGCATGTAGGCAGAGATGCCCCAAAGGAAGAAGATAATGGCTAAGATACCTGCCAGAAATTGATAGAGTCTACGCATCCTGCTCCTCCTTCTCCTTGGTAATCGCATAATAACCTATCACTAAAAGAATAGAGAATAGGAAAACAACGGTTGACAAGGCATTGATTTCCAGAGAAATCCCCTTACGTGCACGTGAGTAAATTTCCACAGCAAGTGTTGAAAAACCATTCCCCGTTACAAAGAAGGTTACTGCAAAGTCATCCAACGAATAGGTAAAGGCCATGAAATAACCAGCAATAATACCAGGTGTCAAGTATGGCAACATAACCTCACGTAACATCTGCCATTGAGTTGCACCTAGGTCATAAGCGGCATTCACCATATCTCGATTCATTTCCTTGAGACGTGGCAACACCATGAGAACCACGATTGGGATTGAAAAGGCAATGTGACTCAATAAGACAGAAACAAAGCCTAGTTGGAAACCAATCAAGGTGAAGAGAATCAAGAAACTAGCACCAATCATGACGTCCGGTGCAACCATGAGCACGTTATTTAGGGATAAAATCCCAGTCTGTTGCTTCTGTTTACTCTCATAGATAAAGATAGACCCAAAGGTACCAATAATCGTTGCCAGAAGAGCGCTAAGGAAAGCTAAAAAGAAGGTTTGAGCCAGAATTAACATAAGACGGCTATCTGAAAACATGCTCTGGTAGTTATCCAGAGTAAAACCTGTGAAACTATTCATATCGCCACCACTATTGAAAGAATAGGCGATTAAATAAAAGATTGGCAGGTAAAGGATAACAAAGACAAGAGCTAAATAGAGATTTGCAAATTTTTTCATTGACGTCTCTCCTTTGTTAACCACATTGTCGCAATCATAGCAACAATAAGAACAACACCAATGGTTGCCCCCATTCCCCAGTTTTGTGTCGTGAGGAAGTGCTGTTCGATAGCTGTCCCTAGGGTGATAACTCGGTTACCACCAATCAAGCGTGTCAGCATAAAGAGGCTGAGACTAGGAATGAAGACCGACTGGACACCAGAGCGTACCCCATTAAGCGATAAGGGAAAAATAACCTTGGTAAAGGTCTGCCAATCATTGGCTCCCAAATCTTTACTTGCATTCACAATATTTTCATCCAAATCATCCAGTGCATTGAAAATCGGTAAAATCATGAAGGGAATTTCAATGTAGCTAGCCACGAAAATAAAGGAGAAGTCCGTAAAGAGTATTTGCATGGGTGCAATCCCAAAGAAACCAAGAAAGGCATTGATACCACCTTGTTGGCCAAAAATCCCCATAAAAGCATAGGCTTTCAGAAGGAGATTGACCCAGGTTGGCAAAATGACCAACATCAACCAAAGTTGTTTATGCTTCAATCTGGTTAAGAGATATGCCGTCGGATAAGAAATGAGGAGGGTTACTAGAGTAATGATGGCTGCATAAAGAACCGAGTTAAAACTCATCCTTAAGTAAGTCCAACTGGAAAAGAAGGTGCCATAATTATCCAATGTAAAGTTGCCACTGATATCAAAGAAAGACTGATAGAGTAGCATGAGCACTGGAGCAACCACGAAGAGTAGGAGCCAAAGCAGGTAAGGTACCGAGAAGAGGCTAGCTGTTTTCTTCATAGCGCTCCTCCTCAATGGCATTAATCAAGCCATCTTCATGCTCTTCCACTTCCACATATTCTTCAATACGTGCATCAAATTCTTCTTCTGTCTCATTAAGACGCATGATATGAATATCCTCAGGCGTAAAATCAAGACCGATAATCTCACCCTCAATTGCCTTACGGGTTGAGTGAATCATCCATTCATTGCCAAGATTGTCATAGGCAATGATTTCATAGTGGACCCCACGGAAGAGCTGAGTTTCCACACGAACTTGCAGTTTACCTTCCTCAGGAAGTGTAATCTGTAAATCTTCAGGACGAATAACCACTTCGACAGGTTCGTTAGGACGCATTCCTCCATCAACAGATTCAAAACGTTTCCCATTGAACTCAACCAAATAGTCCTCAATCATAACGCCTGGCAGGATGTTAGATTCTCCAATAAAGGTTGCAACGAAGTGATTGATAGGTTCGTCATAGATATCAACCGGAGTTCCTGATTGAACAATTTCACCATCGTTCATAACAAAAATCCAATCCGACATGGCCAAGGCTTCTTCTTGGTCGTGGGTAACAAAGACAAAGGTAATCCCTAGACGTTGCTGTAATTCGCGCAACTCGTATTGCATTTCAGTACGTAGTTTCAAATCCAGTGCTGACAAGGGCTCATCCAAAAGGACCACACGTGGTTGGTTAATAATCGCACGGGCAATGGCCACACGTTGACGTTGACCACCTGATAATTTTTGAATTGAGCGCTTTTGATAACCATTTAGTTGAACCATCTTTAAGGCTTCTTCTACACGCTCTTCGATTTCCTTTTTTGGCACCTTTTTCAATTTAAGGGCAAAAGCCACATTGTCAAAGACATTCATATGTGGAAAGAGGGCGTAAGATTGAAAAACGGTGTGGACATCCCTTTTATTAATAGGAATATCATTGATACGCTTTCCATCCAAAAGGACGTCACCACTGGTCGCATCTAAGAGACCTGCAATGATGTTCAAAATCGTTGATTTACCAGAACCAGAAGCCCCGAGTAGGGTATAGAACTTACCTTCTTCTAGTTCAAAGTTGATGTCTTTTAAAACTTGTGTGCCACTATCTTCAAACACTTTTGAGACGTTTCGAAAGGCAATAATCGGATTAGTCAATTGTCATAAATCCTCCATGGATAGCAAATATAGGGATAGGGTTTTATTAGTTTAATTTGTCGCCAATGATACGTACTTCAGGCTCAAGTGTTACACCTGAATTTTCCTTAACCTTAGCGATGACATCTGCAATAAGGTCTTCATAGTCTTTAGCTGTTCCGTGATCAACATTGACCATGAATCCAGCATGCTTAGTTGACACCTCAACACCACCGATACGATGTCCCTTGAGATTAGCTTCCACAATAAGCTGACCTGCAAAATGACCTGGTGGGCGTTTAAAGACCGAACCACATGAAGGGTATTCAAGAGGTTGTTTAAGCTCTCGCAAATGATTAAGACGATTCATCTCATTCTTGATTTGCTCGTAATCTCCTGGTTTGAGGTTAAATTTAGCTGAGATAACCACTTCACCTGTTTCTTGGAGCACTGAACGACGATAACCAAAACGCATATCTCTTGCGTCAATCGTACGAATATCACCGTCTTTTGTAAGAACCTGAGCAGAAACCAAGATATGGGCAATCTCGCCACCATAGGCACCAGCATTCATAAAGACAGCACCACCAATACTACCTGGAATCCCCGCAGCAAATTCAAAACCGGTCAAACTTTGGAAACGAGCCACCTTGGTTGTCGCAATCAAGTTAGCTCCCGCTTCAGCTTCAATTTGATAACCATTAACTGCGATACCATTGAGCCTGTCAAACATAATCACAAAACCTCTGATACCACCGTCACGGACAATCAAATTACTGGCATTACCAAGCACCATCCAAGGAATGTCATGCTTATTAGCAAATTTGACAATACGAGAGAGTTCATAGCGGTTACGTGGAAAGGCCAAATAATCTGCTGGACCACCAACCTTGGTATATGTATAACGTTTTAAGGGTTCGTCGAAACGAATATCAATCCCCACTAAATCTTCTTTAAGTTCATCTAACATGTTATTTTCCATACTTTTTCTATACATTAATTTCTTTGTAGGTATCGTGATAGACTTCCCCATATTACTATCACTACCTAAAAATGAGTTAGTATTTTTCCCAAAAAATTAGAAGAAAAATACAGCAAAAAGCCAAGTTTAATTATAGCAAAAATTCCCCATCCTGACGACAAGGAATTTCACGCAAAGCTAGTCCATAAGCTCCAATTTACGGACATCACTAGTGTTTAAGTGACTCAAATAATTTTTGTAGGCTTGCCCAGTTTTAGGGTCAACCAAATCATCTGCTATTTCTACTAAGGGCACCAAAACAAAAGCTCTCTGGCTCATATAAGGGTGGGGCACTTTAAGGTGCTCAATCTCCCATATTTCCTGCCCATATAGAAGAATATCTATATCTACCGTCCGAGGCCCCCAATGCTCATGACGAACGCGATCAAGATCTTTTTCAATTTGCTGACATGACCTTAGTAAGGTCTCTGCTGGCAACTTCGTCTCTAAAGCCAAGGCAAGATTCAAAAAATCAGCCTGATTTGTCAGTCCCCAAGCAGCCGTTTCATAATAAGAGGATACCGCTTTAACCTCCGTCTCAGGTAGGTCATTCAAGGCCTTCACAGCTTTTTGAAGATAGCCCTGACGGTCTCCCATATTAGATCCCAAACTCAAATAAACTCTTGTCATCGGCTACGCTCCAATTCGATACCAACACTCTTATAATGCCCATTAATTGGGGGATTTTCCTTGGTAATTCGAACTTTAATAGATTGAATTGGTGGAAACTGTGCAAATAGATCCTCGCAAATTGCACCAGCTAAACGCTCAATCAAAATGTACTTTTTATCTTCCACTTGTTTTTGCACAGCTTCAAAAACCAATCCATAGTGAACCGTATCATCTAGATTGTCACTCTGTGAGGCCTTGGTTAGATCAACAGCCAATTCCAAATCTACCACAAAAATTTGTCCCAGGGTCTGTTCCTCAGCAAAAGCCCCGTGATAGCCATAAAAACGGCAACCATTTAAAATAATTTTATCCATAGTTTCTCCTTCACACGACTAGACTCCTCTTTATTCTAGCACAAAACAGTTGAAAAGTTGGTCTCTAATTAGTATGATATTTTAGACAGATCTGAAGTTATTGTGTTTACGCGTATGCAATCGGTTGCATAATTCTTCTGATTTGGTAAAATATAGGCACAGGAGTTAAAAAGACTCCTGAATTACAAGCAAGACTATCTCAACTAATAAGGAAAAAAACTATGACAAATCAAACCGCAATGCAATACTTTGAGTGGTATCTCCCAAGTGACGGACAACACTGGAACAATTTGGCTGAAGATGCCCAACATTTAGCAGACCTGGGCATCAGCCACGTTTGGATGCCACCTGCTTTTAAGGCCACCAACAAAGATGATGTTGGTTACGGAGTCTATGACCTCTTTGACCTTGGAGAATTCGACCAAAAAGGAACAGTCCGCACAAAATACGGCCTCAAAGAAGAGTATCTCAATGCTATCAACCAACTCAAAGAAGTTGGTATTGTACCTATGGCCGACGTTGTGCTTAACCACAAGGCAGCAGCCGATAAACTCGAGACCTTCGAAGTGGTCGAAGTTGACCCAGAGGACCGCACCCAAGAAATCAGCGAACCATTTGAAATCGAAGGCTGGACACATTTCACCTTTAACGGACGCAATAAAGCCTACAACGATTTTGAATGGCACTGGTACCACTTTAACGGAACTGACTTCGATGCCAAACGTAATAAAAGTGGCATCTATCTTATCCAAGGTGACAACAAAGGTTGGGCAGACAACGACTTAGTTGATAACGAAAATGGGAACTTTGACTACCTCATGTATGCTAACCTAGACTATAAACACCCTGAAGTTATTGAAAACATTTACGAATGGGCAGATTGGTTCGTTGAAACAACAGGTGTTCAAGGATTCCGAATGGATGCAATCAAGCACATCGATTCATTCTTCATGCGTAACTTTATCCGTGATGTCAAAGAAAAACAAGGGCAGGATTTCTATGTCTTTGGTGAATTTTGGAATGGTAATGAAGAAGATAATAATACCTATCTTGAAAAGATTGAAAAACGTTTTGACCTCGTCGATGTTCCGCTTCACAACAATCTACACAACGCTAGCACAGCCGGATCTGATTATGATTTGACGACAATTTTCGATCATTCCTTGGTCAAAAATCATCCTGAACATGCTGTAACCTTTGTAGACAACCACGACACTCAACGCGGACAAGCTCTAGAATCTACTGTTGAAGAATGGTTTAAACCAGCTGCTTATGCTCTCATTCTTCTCCGTGAAGACGGTCTTCCTTGCCTATTTTATGGTGACTACTATGGCATTGAAGGTGAATTTGCCCAAGAAAATTTCCAAGAGATTCTAGATACCTTGCTCTACGCTCGTAAAGACCTTGCTTACGGAGAGCAAACAGACTACTTTGATGATCCAAACTGTATTGGATGGACACGCTCTGGCAACGAAGATGGCGCTCCATTAGCTGTAACAATCTCTAATGATGCTGCTAACAGCAAGTCTATGGAAATTGGTAGTGATTGGGCCGGCCAAACCTTCTATGACATTCTTGGAAACTGCTCTGATACTGTAACCATTGACGAAGACGGATGGGGAGACTTCCCAGTTTCTGAAAAATCTGTCAGCGTTTGGACAATTCAAGACTAAGAAAAAAAGCTCAATCGAGCTTTTTTTAGTATCATAAAATCCCTGAAATGGTCTTAACAATATCACGATTGGCATCAACATTATGCACACGGACAATCTGACAGCCCTTGCTAACAGCATAGCCAGATAGAGCAGCCGTTCCCTGATCGCGGTCCTTAGCTTGGGTATTTCCACCTAGTAGGTAGTTCACAACACGCTTACGAGAAATCCCAAAAAGAACAGGATAGCCCAAGGCAACGACCTTGTCCAAGCCTTTTAGCAAGTCAATATTGTGTTGGACATTTTTCGCAAAGCCAAAGCCTGGATCAATCCAGATATTGTCCTTGGCCACACCTGCTTCCAAGGCGGCCTGGGCACGTTGACTGAGGAATGTACAGACATCTTCTGTGACATCATTGTATACTTCTTCTTTTTGATTATGCATGAGGATAATCGGCACATTCTTTTCAGCTGCTAAAGCTAGCATCTGACCATCATAAAGTCCTGCCCAGACATCATTTAGAATATCTGCACCTGCTTCAAGAGCAGCTCTGGCAGTGGCTGTCTTATAGGTATCAATACTGATGAGCACATCATATTTTGCCTTGATAGCCTGAATAACTGGCACGATACGAGCAATCTCTTCTTCCTCAGTCACAAATTCTGCTCCTGGTCCTGTAGATTCGCCACCTACATCAATAATGGCAGCCCCCTGGGCAATCATACGCTCAACCTGAGCCAACGCATCCTCTACAGTGTCAAAATCGCCACCATCTGAGAATGAATCAGGGGTGACATTCAAGATTCCCATAATACAGGCCTTACCTGCAATCTCATGTTTGCCAATAAACATCTTAACTCCTAAAAATCACGCATCAATGAAAGAATTTCCTTGCGTTCTTCACGGTCTTCTTTATAAAGGCCCTTAGCGACAGTTGTGATTGTCTTACTTCCTGGTTTCTTAATGCCTCGCATGGTCATGCACATGTGCTCTGCTTCAACCATGACAAAAACTCCTCGAGGATTCAAAGCTTCTTCAAGTGCTGTAGCAACTTGATCTGTAAGACGTTCTTGCAACTGCGGACGACGAGCAGCTACTTCAACCGCACGCGCTAATTTGGAAAGTCCTGTCACCTTGTCTCCACTTGGCAAATAAGCCACGTGGGCCTTACCATAAAATGGAACCAAATGGTGCTCACACATAGAGTAAAAAGGAATATCCTTGACAAGGACAACTTCGTCATGGACTTCTGAAAAGACAGCTGTAAATTGATCTTTAGGGTCTTCATTTAGACCTGAAAACATTTCAGCATACATCTTAGCCACACGTTTTGGTGTGTCCAAAAGTCCCTCACGCTCAGGATTTTCACCTAGAGCTTCCAATAGTTGATAGACTGCTTGTTCTACTTTTTCTTGATTTGCCATAATTTCCTCTTTCAACGTTATAATACTATCTATTATACCTTATTTCGCTGAATTTTTCTTGCAAAAAATGAGATTTCCTAGCTACCTAAACCTCAAAAAAAGCGAAGACCACCTTTCATATAGAGGTTGTCTTCGCTTATATTTTTTAGTCTTTCAAGTGGTAAGAATAGGATGAAACCACAATATTCTCACGCCATTTGAGATAATATTTCAATCGTAAACTCATTTGGTTGTGAAGCATGGTTTGCCATGATTTTTTAGGTACAAACTGAGGAATCATGACTGTCAGAGTCGCATTATCCTTCTCAGCTTGAGTGGCGACCTCGTCCACATACTGAATGGTTGACTGAGTGATTGAGCTGTACGGTGATTGGATATGAACCATCTCAATTTCAGGGAAATATTTTTTAAACTCTTGTTCAGTTTCCTTGTCCTTGTTCTCAGTATCCTTAGTAGATACATGCATGGCGATAACCTTGTCACCAATAGAACGTGCATAGGAAATAGCTCCGATATTAGCCTTGGTAACATTCCCAACGAGGATAAGAACAATATTTCCTTGATAATGGTGTTCTTCTACCGCTCCATCAATACGCAACTGTTGAGCAACACCATTATAGTGTTTTTTAATCTTAAGGAACATCCACATCAAGATTGCAATAATTGGGAAGAATGGCCAGATATCTCCTAAACGGAAAAGGAAGAGAATGAGAACAATAGCATAACAAATGAGGGCGCCCAAGATATTAGCTAAAGAGTGTTTCCAGAATCCCTTACCATATTCACGAATCCAATGGATAACCATCCCCGTTTGAGAAAGAGCAAATGGAATAAATACACCGATGGTATAAAGCGGAATCAAACGTTCCGTATTTCCTCGGAAAATAAACAAAAGGGTAATGGCACCGATTGCAAGTGTCAAGATCCCATTAGAGTATCCCATACGTGCCCCTTTTTCAAGGTACATGTGAGGCATGTATTTATTTTTCGCCATATTAAAGGACAACATCGGAAAGGCTGAAAAACCTGTGTTAGCCGCTACTGCAAGAATCATGGCAGTAGAGAATTGGAAAACGTAAAATAGAATACTACCAATCCATGACTGACCGAGAATTTCTCTAGCCATTTGTGACAAGATGGTTACTCCTGCATGAGGTGTAATACCTGTCCACCAGTTGAGGAAGGTAATTCCCGCAAACATAGCCCCCAAAATGCTAGACATGATAAAGAGGGTTGAAGCTGCATTTTTGGCCTTAGGTTTCTTAAAGAAAGGCACCGCATTAGAGATAGCTTCTACCCCTGTCAATGAGGCAGAACCTGAAGTAAAGGCCCTTAAAATAAGAATCAATGACACACCTGTAATTGGTTGTCCTAAATGTGCTGTGGCTGCGTATGGCATATGACCCGTTAAAATTTGAAAGAAACCAAATCCCAACAAGAATAGCGTCGAAACAATGAAGAGATAAACGGGTATCATCAAAGATTTTGCCGATTCACGCATTCCCCTAAGGTTCATAACCATCAAAACAAGCACCAAAATCATTGATATTTCAAGATTGAAAGGATGCAGGAAGGGAAGGGCTGAAGTAATGGCATCTGCACCTGAGGCCACTGAAACAGCAACCGTCAACATGTAATCGACCAAAAGACTACCACCAGCTATCAAGCCAAACTTAGGAGACAGATTTTCCGTCGTTACCATATAGGCGCCACCACCTTGAGGATAGGCTTTGATAACCTGTCTATAAGAAATGGTAAGACTGGCCAAAAGGACGAGAACCAAAAGTCCAATAGGGATTGACCACCAAATAGCCGCACTAGATACAGCTGTCAGAACCAAGACGACCTGCTCTGGACCATAGGCGATAGATGAAAGTGCATCACTCGACAACATGGCCAAGGCCTGAATCTTGGACAATAAGTGTCCATCACCACTATCATCATGAGTTAAAGGTTCACCGATTAAAATGTTTTTCAGACGTTGAAACATTGTGATCTCCTTACTTTTAAAACATACGAGGGCTATTATACGCCCCTAAATGTCATCTTTCAAGTCTTAACCATCACTTGCCTGCTCTAAAACCCATTTTCTGACCTGAGAAATGAAGTATAGAGATCCCGTTACCACATAAAGTTTCTTATTGTCAGTCGTCACATGTTCTTTAATCCATGTTTTGAAGTCTGGTACCTGCTTATAAGCCTCTGGGTATTTATCTAATTTAACACTGTTTGGATAGTCAAAACTCGTTACAGTCAAGTCACCAACCGATTTTAGTTGGGCAAGCATACCGTCAATAGGCTTGGTGTCAATAGCCGCAAAGAGAAGTTCAATCTCCTTATCTGCATATTCTGATTGCAACAAGTCAATCAAAACTTTAACACTCTCATTATTATGAGCACCATCAATCATGAGATTAGGTCTTAAAAATTCTGTTCGACCTCGCCAATTGGCATGAGCCAGGGCATGCTTTATAAGTTCAAGAGTTACTTTAGGATAATCTTTTTGAAGCAATAAAGAAGCCATGATAGCCAAGCTAGCATTTGCTACTTGGTGTTGACCGGCCATAGCCAAGGCTATATCATCTAACCTTTGCTCTCCATAGGTAAAATCAAAGGAATGGCTTGACCCTTCAGCTGTGAAATCTCTCCCCAGCTCATAGGGCTTAGAACCTTCTTCACGCGCCTTCTTCTCGAAAATATCTCGAACATCAGTACGATCAGTCGCGTAAATAAAGGGAGCCCCATTCTTCAAAACTCCAGCTTTTTCTGCTGCAATTTCAGCATGGGTATTTCCCAAAATAGCCTGATGATCCAAACCAATCGATGGACACAGGACTGCCAAGGGCTTAAAGAGATTAGTCGAATCATGAAGACCACCCATTCCAGCTTCAATGAATGCGATATCCACAGGATGGGCCTGACCAAAATAGAGGAACATCAAGACTGTGATAATTTCAAACTCTGTCGCATTTTCATGCTCTGTCTCTTTTGGCAGCCGTTCAACCACAGGCTTCACACGATTAACCAGGTCAAGTAAGTCCTCTTCTGAAATCATCTGACCATTAAGAGAGATTCGTTCCTTGAAGTCAATAATATAGGGTGAAGTAAAGGTTCCAACTTCATAGCCCGCCCGGGTAAAAATGGTTTGTAGGGCATTGACTGTAGACCCTTTGCCGTTTGTTCCCACGATATGCACAGCCTTGAGATTATCTTGTGGATTTCCCAACTCTTTAAGCATCCAAGCCATACGCTCCAAGCCAGGCTTGATGCCAAATTTTAATTGTCCATGAATCCAATCCAACGCTTCCTGATAAGTCATAACTACTCCTTTTTTAGGCTAATGCTTCAACTTAGTCATTAAGCTGACCTCTAAACTAGATTTCTAGTTTTTCCTTGAGCTTAATGCTTTGACGCTCTTATTATACCAAAGACTTCTAGGTATAACCAAAATATGCAAAAAAGGCAACCCTAGGGTCACCTCTTAAGCTTTCTCTTTTTCGTCAATAACAAGACGAACTTTTTTACCTTGAGTAGGTACCGAATAGACAATCGCTCTTATCGCCGTAATAGTACGTCCTTTTTTCCCGATAACTCGCCCAATATCGGCTGGGGCAAGATCAAGATGGTACTCCAAAAACTCAGGACCGTCAAAAATTTTGATGGTCAACTGATCTGGTGAAGCAATTAAAGGTTTAACGATAGCGATAATAAGATTTTCAATGGTATCCATAGGCTAAAAAATTATTTTGAGAATTTTGATTCGTGGAATTTCTTCATAACGCCTTCTTTTGAAAGGATGTTACGAACTGTATCTGAAGGTTGTGCACCTTTAGACAACCACTCAAGAACACGTTCTTCTTTAAGTGTTACTTGGTTTTCTTCAACGAGTGGGTTGTAAGTACCAACTGTTTCGATGAAACGTCCATCACGTGGAGCACGTGAATCTGCAACGTTAATACGGTAGAAAGGTTTTTTCTTAGAACCCATACGAGTCAAACGGATTTTTACTGCCATTTTTAATATCTCTTTTCTTTAGTTTTTTATTATGGTGGAGGCACTTATCGTCCCTCGACCTTAACTAGTATACCATATCATTTTTATGTGTCAAGAAAAAAACTTGACAGACTTAAAATTTCTACAAAAAAAGTTAGAGTCAAACTCTAACTTCCTTTTCGACTATTTCTTAGTCGTAGTCTTATGATTTTTTTCATAAGCTACCTTTGCTCCAGCATATTCAGCTTCTAAACCCTTAGCCGCTGCCTTCGACACTTTCTCGTAAGTATCACGACTGGTCAACTTGCCATCCTCGTTGTAGGTAGAAACAACCAAGGTATCTTTATTTACAGTATAGGACTTGGTGCGTTTCCCTTTACGGTAGAGTCGGTAGTTATCTACGTTATCCGAAATATAGTAATCTACTAGATTCTTATCTGCATTTGGATAAAGTTGCGAGACAACTTTAGTTAACTCACGCTTAAATTCTGAAACTTCTTTAGTATAGGTGATCGATTTATTCCACTGATCAACAACTTGATATTCCTTCAAATAATCTGAAGCTGTAAAAGTAGGCTGATCCTCCTCACCTTTTTTATAAAAGTAAGAATGTGTTTGTAAATTATTAGACTGATCAACTTTAAGGAAAGAGACGTAAATTTCATCTTTATCTTCATGTTCTTTCAGAGCATTGGTTAACTTTCCAGAATTTTCATCCAAGACCTTAGACGATTTTAATTCCCAAGTCCCCTCAATGTTCCCCGAAGCATTACGCCAAAAACCGTAGACACCACCGACAAGCAACATCAAAACAACAGCAACAAGACTAGAAATCAAGGTTCCTTTACCCCAATTTTTGGCCTTTTGCGATTTTTGATTAGCGTTTTGAATCGTTTCTAGAAGACGAACCTGACTTTCCAATCTCTTTTCTAGTTTGGCAACTGTCTGTTCTTCCTTAGATTTAGCTTTAGCAGCTAATTTTTCAGCCTTTTTCTTATCACGAGCAGCTTGACGAGCAATCTTCTTAGCTGCTTTTTCTTCCTTATAATCAAGTTTTGTCAAATCCTCAGACAATCCAAGATGCTGTGCTTGGTTACTGAAAACTGGAATAGATTGATTAGGCTCACTCGAGGTATTAACAGAATGATTTCCTACATCTGGACGGGTTGGCGCATAACTTGCCAAACGCTCCTTAGCCTCTGCGACGCGTTTGCGTTGTTCCTCTTCTTTTTGAATATCCTCAGCCTGACGGCCCGACTGAATGGTTCTTACTTGACCAACAGTCTCTTGAGATAGGGCCTTTCTCTTTTCTTGGGTCGCATTTGCCATGGCCTCTTGCGCGTTGTCACGCTCTTTCTGAGACTGGGCTAGCGCTCTGGCAGTTGCGGTTTCTTCTTCAAACTGTTGGTCAGCTGATGTTTCTCCTTGATCAGCTACTTGGTTAGCCTCTGCACCTTCAGAGAGAACAAACTCTCCTCGTTCCAAGGCTTCTTTAAAGTCGATTGGTCTTGGTTTTCGGCCATTCACAGCCTCAAAGTACTCTAACCATTCGTCTTTCAACATAATAAATCCCCCTGAATTAAAAAACACATGATTAACTTCCCTATTTTACCATACTTTTTAACATAAAAATAGGGATTAACAAGAATTCTAAAAATTCTTATTAAATCCCCATTAATCTTCTTTTGGTGTAATAGACAATAATTGGACAAAACGGTGTTGTGCTGATTCCGTTTCAAGCGTGACATTATCGTATCTAAAGAGAATCTCTTCGATATTTGCCAAGCCCAACCCTCGACCTGTTCCTTTTGTTGAAAATCCTCTTTGTTTCAAAGGAGTTACATCAATATAAGCTTCCTTAGTTGAATTTTCAACAACAATAACTGATTGATTTCCCATCTTAAAGATAGCAATAGATAATTTTGGTTTATCTGCCAATACAGTAGCTTCAATAGCATTGTCACAAAGAATGGATATGATTGTAATCAAGTCTAGAGCACGCACTTCTGTGAAGAAAACACCTTCTTCAACCTCAACATGACATTGAATTCCCTTATCAAAAGCTTCAGCCAATTTAGATGATAGAAGACTCTTGAGTGGCATGTTGGTCACTCGTGTTAGTTTTGCTAAATCAAACTTTTGCTGATTCAGATCTGATGCAGAATCTTTAAGGACACTGTCATAAATCATCTTAATCTGGTCAATGTCTTTCATCTGAATGGCTTCATTAAGCGAAATCATGACATTAGTATAGTCGTGACGGAAACTGCGTAACGTTTCGTAAAGGCTTTCAACCTGCTCAGAATACTTCTCTAGGTCATCCAAGTGACGACGATTTTCTTTTTTTCGCTCATTTTCAAAGTACTCATCTGCATATCTATTGACACTGTAAACAGCATAAAGAATCGCAATATATCCAATCAAGGTTATAATATGGCCAGCATAGTACAAATCAAAGAAACGCGAAGCCACAACTACGGAATAGTTCAGAATCACATAACTAATCAAAACAAAGTTAGTGAAGAACATAATCCGACCAAATTTGCGATCTCGTTCCAAGACCCTCAAATATTTAAAATCAATATTAAGAAGTTTGGAAAGAGCAACAAATGTTGGAATAATTAAAAGGTCAAAGAAAATAAAATAAAGATAACTTTTGTTAAGAAAATCCGATGTGATACCAAATCCTGGCATCAAAAAGTAGGCATAACCATTAAAAATCAAAAGATAAAGAACAAGAGGATAGAAGGCATAAAACGCCAACATATTGGTGGTTCTTTCCTTGCCATAGAAATAAGCATAGAAAAGAAGGTAGAAAGGTGTCATAAAGGACAAACCGACATTATATGACATCCCCAGTATTCCCCCTATACATTCAACTAGGAACGCAATAGGAAGAATCATACGTGGTATCCTAACCAGGCTAGTCTTTTCGTAAATCCACTGTATAACGATGAAATGCAAAAGAAACTCTAATGCAATTTGTAAATTGAGTATCATTTAATGGTTAGCAACTTCCTTCTAAAGATTCTAAATAAACAACAAAAGGTCATACTGCTATTCTATCATAATTCCTGATAATAAATGAGATAAAGTTGAATAGTTATCCCTAATTTCAGAAAAATTTCAATAACAATTAAAGAAAAAAGGAGAGCTAAAACTTTAACGGTTTTTCAACCGTTCCAAAAATTCCTTTTTACGTGTGCGCGAGAGCAGACAAGACTCATCACCCTCAAAAAATACCATATTAGCTGTACGATCAACGCTGGCGACATTGCTAATATTGACAACAAAGGAGCGATGCGTTTGGAAGAAAATGTCATCCAACTTTGCTACTTCTGCAATCTTTCCATAGAATTCTACCAAGTTTAACTTGGTGTGGGCAATCAACTTATGGGGTACCGGAGCTGTCTCAATATATAAAATATCTTCATAAGGAAGATTGACATCATTTTTATCTGTTTTGACAGTTAGGCTCTGAGCCTTAGTTTCTTGTTCAACCTGTGACTGAGCAAAATCTAATAGTTCTACTAGGGCTCTCTTAAGATCCACATCGTCCATGGATTTATCTACAAAATCAAGGGCTTGAATCTTATAACGAAAGGTCAAAGGCATAAATTCGGAATAGGCCGTTACAAAAGCAATTTGTGCCTTTAAATCTTCTTTTCGAATCTCCAAGCCAATATCTAGTCCCTGCTTGGTCTGATTCTTGAGGTCAATATCCAAAAGATAAACCATGGATTTACCTGAGTCCCTGTCAGTATCTAACAATTCCTGACCCTGCTCATGAAAGGTAATCCCATCAACAACGGCCTTCGACTCCTCAACTGCTTCGTCCAATAAACGACTAACACGATGACGCTGCAAGGCATCATCTTCAAGGACGATAATAGAAAGCATCTTATTTCCCTCTTTCTTTCTAATATACTTTAATATACCTACCTAACATTTTATCATAATTAATCGGATAATATTCCTTTTTTTACAGCATAAAATCTTTTTAACTCACCACATTTCATTTATAAAACAATTGTTATCTCCTTGTCATTTCATCTTCATTTTTAGGTGTTATCATGAGAACTGTTTTTGTTTGATATTAAAAAGGAGAAAGTTATGTTACGTTCATTTAAAACACAAGGGACTAAGACAAAGACCATCTTGACCCTTGCAACTGTCGGTATCATTAGTGCTTTTCTTGTGGGAAGTCCTCAGCATGCCTCTGCGGATCAAACCTATGTTTCAGATCCTAATCAGGCTCTGACATTTTCCGAACTTGAAACAGCTACAAATACAAATATCATCGCTCAAACAGGTGTATCTAGTGAAACACCTACTACTGTGACTACTGTGTCACATACCTCTGTGGATGGTCTTCATACACATGAAAATGACTATGAACAAACTCCCGCAAATACTACGACTTTTGAGGAATTGAAACAAGATAGTCAAACAGCTAATAGTACTGTCGACAGCCAGACTGGCAGCAAAACCTATGAGACTAGAATTCCGACAAATACAGATAGCAATCAGAAGGCTGTAGAAAATCAAGCTGAACCAAAGACCGAAACTGTTGCTCAAGCACAAACCTGGTCAAATGATGGTGCTACATGGGTGTCAACAGAAATTAATAATGGTAACGTTCATAAGATTCTATCTACTTATATTCCAAAACCATTAACACCTTCTACAAAACCAACGACAACAGCTACACCGAAACCTAAACAATCAACTCCTGCTGTTAGTCAACCTAAAAAAGTGGCCACAGTCGCTAACAAACCTAAAACACCTACAACTCAGCCTAAGAAACCAACAACGACTGTCACTAAACCTACAGCTCCTAAAGCCACTCCTATCCAACCTGCTAAACCAGTGGACCGAGTTGCTCAAGTATGGCAAAAGAATAACGAACTGGTAAAAGAGAATTACGACACTCCTCACTGGTCAAGTAAGGAAGCAACAGTCTTCATCAATGCTAAGAATCCTGAAATCGTGAACGCCTACAAACAAGCTATCACTTCTTGGAATAACACTGGTGCCTTTAATTTCTTGCTCACTAACGATAAACAAAAAGCTAACATCATTGCTGATGAACGTTATGAAGGTAATGTAGCAGCTCCTCTTGGGGTTACCTACTCTACTTACTACCTCCCAACAAAGCAATATAGTAATGCTACTGTTTACTTGAATACCTTCCATGTTCAAAACAATTATTATCAAAAGAATGGTGGAAAACTCCTTAACACTGCGCAACACGAATTAGGACACTCAATTGGACTTGAGCACAACAGTGCCGTTGCCTCTGTAATGGAACCTAAAGGTGGTAAGACAAGTATCCAACCTGTTGATATTAACAATGTTAAGAAACTCTATAGCAAGATTGTCTAAGTTCTTACACTATTACTACAATTCATAAGCAGACCTATCAGGTTCTGCTTTTTTTATACAGGTGAGTTGACCATTCAAGACTAGAAAATGACTGTTCATGATTATTTCTTACATATTTTAAAAATACGTAAGATTTTCTTCGTTTTTTTTGGTAAAATAGAAAATGTAAAGAGAGACCGGATGAGTTATAGAACTCAACTTTGTTAGTTTTTGCTCATTATTCTCATAAACAGAATAACATAGTCTAGGAACCCTTCTTAACATTTATACCTATCTTCCCCAAACACTTTTCCCCCATTCCTAGATTTCCAGATCTCTCCTAATAAAGAACGTCTAGCAACAGCAGCTAGGCGTTTTTTAGTCTATTAAAGCACATAGTCGTTGGTATTAGCTCACTAGATTAGTAATCGTTCAAAATAATTCTCACAAAATTACCATTCAAGACCAGAAAATGACTGTTCATGATTGTTTCTTACATATTTTTGATATATGTAAGTTTTCTCTGGTTTTTTTGGTACAATAGATAATGTAAAGAGAGATATAATGAGCTGTAGATAAGCGTTTTGTCATTTAAAATTTATTATTCTCATAAACATTTTCTAAATAGTCTAGGAACCCTTCTTAACATTTATAACTATCTTCCCCAAACACTTTTCCCATTCCTAGATTATCAGATCTCTCACAAGAAAAGCGTCTAGCTCACCCGGCTAGGCTTTTTTTCTTTTTCCATACTTTTGCTATAATAGAGCCATACCGTTTGAAAGGAACTCATAAAATGACTATAGATCAGCAACTTCTTTGCTACAAACGTTTACCAAACTGGACAGCTACAACACTTCCGGAAATGGTGACGCAAAAACACAATACTAAGGTGGGAACTTGGGCTAAATTGACCATTCTATCGGGATCTCTTCACTTCTACGAATTAGACGAACAGGGAGAGGTTACTGCCGAGCACCTCTTTACCCCCGAGACAGAGATTCCTTTTGTTGAACCACAAGCTTGGCATCGCATCGCTGCTGCTTCAGATGATTTGGAATGCTATCTTTCTTTTTACTGTAAGCCTGAGGACTACATGGCTAAAAAGTATGACACTAGGGCCCACTCCGAGGTTCTTGAAGCTGTCCAATCTGGCCATATCAAACCTGGTCGCACCCTTGACCTAGGCTGTGGTCATGGCCGTAACGCTCTTTATTTGGCATCTCTTGGGCATGATGTTACAGCCGTTGATGTTAATAACGAAGCTACACAACGCATCCAAATGATTGCAGATGAGGAAAATTACAATGTTAGAGCTGGCTACTACGATATCAATGCTGCTGCTCTTCCTGAGTCTGAGACCTTTGATTTCATCCTCTCAACAGTAGTCTTTATGTTCCTTGATCCGGATCAAATTCCGGCTATTATCAAGAATATGCAAGAGCGTACTGTCGTCGGTGGTTACAATCTAATTGTCTGTGCCATGGATACTGAGGAACACCCTTGTACCATGCCTTTCCCATTTACGTTTGAAGAGGGAGAGTTGAAAAACTATTATAGTGACTGGGAGTTAGTCAAGTATAATGAAAATCTTGGTCACCTTCACCGTTTGGATGAATATGGCAATCCCATCGCCCTTCAATTTGCAACCATGTTAGCTAAGAAGGTTAAATAAGAGCGAATGACTGTAGAAGAGCTGAACACAGCTTGACTTGTCTTCAAAGTAAAAACTAGGAACCCAGTCGGATTCCTAGTTTTTTAATTGTTTACAATGTCTGCATATCCTGATTTAAGGTCTGCATTTTCTGTTTCTTTGACATAATAGACACCACCATTGGTAGTTGGTGAATAAAGCACAAAGGGAGTCCCATCTTTTTTAATGGTGAAGAAATAACGGTGAACAGATACATTTTCCCATCTCTCGTAAACCGAAACAATGGTATACTCAGAACTGCTATTACCATTTGCGGCATAAGTAGCATCCACAGTCTGGTTATGGTCTGACATCCAACGGATAGGCAAGGAAGAGGCTTCATTGGTAATTTCTTTGTATCCAGGCTGATTCATCTGATTGCCCCAAGAAACCATCAAACTAGCAAGTCGACTAGCTTTGTCATTGGTCCAACGTGGATTTTCAGTATAGGCTTCCTTAGCATGGTTAGCATCAGGTGTGTCAATACTTGCACTGCTAGATTCACTTGTCTTCGTATTTCCGGCCAATGAAGTACTTGATGTGGCACTAGCCTTCTCTGTCGATGAAAATATCGAGCTAGCCACTGTGGCAGATGACTTGGTCTGTCTGACGTTCTTCATTGAACTAGAGACTAGAGTCAAGCCAATACCAACGACGATTGCTACTAGAGCTCCCAGAAGAATATAGATATAATTATAATTTTTCGAGATTCCAATAAGGCCAGACTGATAAGCTAATTGCAGTTCATCAGGTTTGGGTTTCCGCCCTTGAACTTGCTCAAAACGACTTATCCATTCTGCTTCTGACAGCTTTCGCATAATTTTCCTCTTCTCTTTATCAATTATCTTCCATCCTATCATAGAACAGTGATGATGACAATAGTAGAGAGAACTTGAGGTTTACCTTCAACCTATTATCCTTTATTTTCAAAATAACGACGAACAATCGGCGCCACTTCTTCACCATAAAGTTTAATAGCCTTTAGAACGTCTTCATGCGGCATAGAACCAATTGGGAGATGAAGCATGAAGCGATTTAGCTGTAAATCCTCAATAATACGAATGATTTTTTGAGCAACGTGAGCAGGGTCCCCAACGAACATGGCTCCGTTTGGTCCAACACTAGCATAGTACTGCTCTTTAGTCATTTCAGACCAGTGTGGGCGATCCTTAGCAATGTTATCCACTGTTTGTTTTGTTGGATAAAAATAATTCTCTATCGCTTGGAAATTATTTTCTTCAATCCAACCCCAAGAATGAGCAGCCACCTTAAGTTGTTCATCCGAATAACCATTTCGAGCACCTATCTCCTTATAAACCTCAACTAATTTTGCAAAGGCCTTTGGATTTCCTCCAATTGTAGCATAGGCAATTGGCAGACCTTTTTCCGCAATTTGAATGGTCGACTCAATGTGACCACCTGTCGCTACCCATATTGGAAAATCATCTTGGACTGCTCGCGGATACACAGGGCGATTGTCAACAGATTGAGTATGCTTACCTTGCCAAGTTAAATTCGTTTGCTTTTTCACTTCCAGAAGCATGTCTAGTTTTTCATTGAAAAGTTCATCATAGTCTGAAAGATCATAGCCAAAAAGTGGGAAACTCTCAACAAAGGAGCCTCTACCCGCCATGATTTCTGCACGGCCACTTGACAGAGCATCAATGGTTGCATACTGCTGATAGACACGAACCGGATCAATAGACGACAAAATGGTTACTGCACTAGATAAACGAATTTTCTTGGTATTGACAGCACCTGCTGCAAGAACAATTTCCGGTGCCGATACCGCAAAGTCTTCACGGTGATGCTCTCCAATCGCATAAATGTCTAGTCCAACTTGATCCGCCAATTCAATCTCTTCAACGAGTTCTCGAATACGTTGGTCATGAGAGATAGCTTTTCCAGTTGATTCTAGGAGGGTTGTTTCTCCAAAAGTTGAAATGCCAAGTTCAATCGTCATAAATCTTTCCTCCAGTGATTCTTTTATTTGTTATGAGAACAAAATTATCACTAATTAGTGATACATACAAATAAAAAAGCCTAAGACTCTATTTTCCAAGAAAGGCTAATAGGGTTAGGCAGAAAAGGAGAACTAAAGCACCCATGACCACTAGGAGACTAAGCTTATAGCCTAGGGGATTTCTAGGATTTAAACTGGTTCCAAGACCACTCCTACGAAGGACAAATAAGGGTTCTGAGGGAGATTGATTAAGGGTGTAATGCAAGAGATACCTTAAGCAAAATAGAAAGTAGAGACTCATCCCTGGAAAAATGGCAAGGGGAAGAATCATTCCCTGTGACCACCAAATCATGATTGTAAGAATGATTTGTATCAATAAGAGAGCCCAAAACAAGTAATAAATGTAGGATTGCTTTTTCATTAATATATACCTCTCAATCTAAGATAAGTATACTCCTCCTAGCTTCCCTTATCAAGCCCATAACTCGCCTGACACCTTATTTTCTGCTACAATAGATAGGAAAGACTCAAAAAAGGAAACTGTACACATGAAATTAATTTCTTGGAATATTGATTCCCTAAATGCCGCCCTTACTAGTGATTCTGCACGTGCTCAATTATCACGCGCTGTTATCGACACCTTGGTCGCTGAAAATGCAGACATCATTGCTATTCAAGAGACAAAACTGTCTGCCAAAGGTCCGACTAAAAAGCATTTGCAAATCTTGGAAGACTACTTCCCTGACTATGACAATACTTGGCGTTCATCTGTCGAACCTGCCCGTAAAGGTTATGCTGGAACCATGTTCTTGTATAAAAAAGAATTGAATCCAGTCATTACTTATCCTGAAATCGGAGCACCGTCAACCATGGACTGTGAAGGACGCATCATCACTCTTGAATTTGACAATTTCTTTGTGACACAGGTCTACACACCAAATGCTGGTGATGGCCTCAAACGTCTGCTTGAACGTCAAATCTGGGACGAAAAATATGCGGATTACCTAGCTGAATTGGACGCTCAGAAACCAGTTCTTGCGACTGGTGACTACAATGTTGCCCACAAGGAAATCGACTTGGCCAACCCTTCAAGTAATCGTCGTTCGCCAGGATTTACTGATGAAGAACGTGCTGGTTTCACTAACCTCCTTGCAAAAGGTTTCACAGATACCTACCGTCACCTCAATGGCGACGTTACAGGAGCCTACACATGGTGGGCCCAACGTAGTAAAACATCTAAAATCAACAATACAGGCTGGAGAATTGACTACTGGTTGACTTCAAATCGTATTGCCGACAAGGTCACAAAATCAGACATGATTGACTCTGGTGATCGTCAAGACCACACACCTATTGTCTTAGAGATTGATTTATAAAATAACTCTAGACCTAAATCACAAAAAGAGTAGACCTGCTACTCTTTTACTATGCCCAATTAAGGAGAAATTATGAAAACCAAACTTAATACCACTCAAAAGCTCGTTCTGTCAGCTATTATGATGGCTCTTTACATCGCTATCCTCTTTGTGTCTCAAGCCATTTCCTTTGGTGCGATTCAAATGCGTCTGGCCACCGCTTTATATGGATTAACCTACATCTTCCCATTTTTGGTATTCCCAATTAGTCTAGCTAATGCCATCGCTAACTCTTTTGGCGGATTGGGATTGATTGACGTGGTTGGTGGTTTCTGTGCTAGCTTTTTAACAACCGGTAGCATCTACCTCATCCGTAAAGCTAAGTTATCTAGCTGGTTCATCATCCTTCCAATCCTACTCGTTCCTGCCTTAGTGGTACCAATCTGGCTTAGTGCCTTGCTCAAACTTCCTTATTTTGCTCTCGTTATTAATCTCCTCCTGGGACAATTAGTTCCTGCGATTTTGGGAGCAGTCCTTGTACGAGAGTTAGCTAAACGAGGATATAAAGACTGACAAACAAAAATATCTCTGCACATTGCAGAGATATTTTTTAGTAATGATATGCTTTCTTGTAAGCTTCTCTTGGTGTCAGCTTGTCACCAGAGATAAGCAAACGGTAGTCAACATTAGTAGGATCTTTTTGATACTCATCAACCCAATCTTGATTCATTTCGAGGTAAAGATTATAAGTTCCCAACTCAGTCGAAACAGTACCTACCTTGTAAAAATCTTTATAACGCTTTTGGTTATCTGTTTTTTTCAATTTTTCATATCGATAATAGGTTCTGGCAAAGTCTGTGAACTGGTATTCTTTCTTATCTTTTCCAGAGCCAGTTGTGACTTCAATGGTGCCCTTGTTATTTGTCAAATGCAAATCATAATCATAATCATTGTGACTATTCACTTGGAAGACGCCTGAAGTAATATCACTATCATCAGAGAATGTCTGAATGTCAGCAAACTTAGCAGCCTGCCAAGAAGCAGGGACTCCTTCATATTCACCATCACTCTGGAGACCTAGAAGTGACCAATAGTGACCGAGATAGAAGGTATTAGACTTCTCACGATCTGTCACCAGTTCACCTACCATCTTAAGGTTTTCAGCACCCAGACGGTATGGGTTAGAGAGATAACCAAAGACTGGGAAGAAATAAATGATGACTGTAAAGGTCAAGAGGGTCTTCATATTAATCTTATTGATAGCCCAGAAGAAATAAGCAGCTGAGAACAAGAGAGCGTAAGCAGCACCGTAGCTGAACTTATGCGCATGGGCAATCAAAAGTAAAATGAAGAAAATAGGTTGAATAGGACGGACCTTGTGATAGATGATAGAGAAAACATCCTCCTTGTCTTCCTCAGATTTGAAAATCAAGGACAAGACAATGGTCAAGAGTACAAAGAAGGCGCCAAACCCGAAGCCAACATCATTTGGACGGAAGAAATAAGCCAAGATGGACATGTCCATCACCAAAAGCCAGACAGATGCAAATTTGATCATGTTGTTACCAAATTTTGCAGCCGTTTGACTAGGTGCCTTTAAAGGTACCTCGAAGGCCTGTGCAAGTGCTCTTTCTTTGGCTTGACGTTCGGCCTCTATTGCTGCTTTCATTTCCTTAGTACGGCGTTCCTTTTGGAACAAATGGGCAACCTTGGTCGGTTCATCTTGCCTTGACTTGGTGATACTCAAAAAGAGTAAATACTGCATGGCAAAGATAAGAGCTGTGTTCCCACCGTATTCTAGGAAGGAACCATTCCAAATACTAGAAACAACTGCAAAAACGATATAACCTCCAATTGAGATTAAAACCGTCAGGAGCAAATGAATCCAACGATAGCGGTAAGTGTATTTATCAGTTGTATCTCGCCTCAAAAACGTGTCACGTGGGTAAAGATACCAGATAACGAAGATAAGTTCAATGGCTTGAACCGCTGTTAGAAAACCAACGTAGTTGAAGCCAAAAACGGCTGCTACCACATTGATGAGATAGGAAATAATAGCCAAAACTCGCAGACTGGTGCGCTTAGACAAAAGTCCAATAGTCATCAGGGTGATAGTTGAGAAGGCAGAAAAACCAGCGCCCATCTTATTATCAAAGATAAACACATTGACAAAGGCAAAAATCAAGATTCCTAAAAGAGTTAAGACTTGTTTTTGCATTTCTTTTTTCTTTTCTTTCATATTTTCCCTCCTTATGGAAATGATAACGTTTCCGTACTCCTATTTTAACACAATTGTACTATTTTTGTCAGATTTAAAAAGGCCTTCGGATAAGCGAAGGCTTTTTCATTAGTTATCTATTGCTTCAATCTTGAGGAAAACAAAATCCCCATCAAAGCGTTGAATATACTTTTGAAAACCTAATAAACTAAAGGTTTCAATCTCATAACGGACCTGATCAACACCATCACTAGTGCTTTCTTCAAGCAATTTTAGTTTTGGAATATCGGATTCCAAGACATCACGGTAAAGTCCTTTATACTCAAAGGTAATTCGAGCCCACTCGTTACCAGAAAGCATTGAGAAAGCTTGATAGCGCACCTGCTCATCTGTAATAAGACGTTCTTTTTGTTCTGGACTGAGCGTGAAAGCCAAATCATTTTCAGATTTGTGAATGGTCTGGAAACGATCTACACGGAAATAACGGATTTCAGAGAACTGATAATCACAAGTAAAGTTATCATCCAGTTTGTAAGAAATACAGTAAAAATAATGGTTGTCAAAAATGACTGAAATTGGAAAGACCTTATATTCCTCCACTTTTTCTCCTGGCTTACGGTAACTAAAAGACAATGGACGTTGGTCCACTATGGCATCGAAAATAGCTGAAATAGCTGGTAAGAGTGACTTATCTTGTTCCTGATAAATCTTAAGCTCTTGATAACTATCTAATTCTAGCTCAGTCAATCGCTTGATTCGTCTGCGCTCCTTGTCGTCTACAGCCCTCTCAACAAAGATGTTGATTATCTCTGCTACTTCATCCTTTCGAAGGGCACGACTCTCTAAAAGAATCTTAGAGAGGATAACTGCCTGATTGTATTTAAGGTTACCGTAGCCTTGTTCATACTGAGCATGATAGGAACCGTATTTTCTGGAATACTTAACCTTCATATTTGGACGGAGTTCAGTCAAGTTCTCCTTGAGCTCACTCACATCCTCTTTAAGCGTACGCTCACTGATACCAAAGCGAGTTAGGTAGTCCGTTTTTGAAATGTCATTTCCCTTTTCCAATTCGGACATAAAGTACAAGAGACGTTTGGTTTTTGATGCTGTCATTATAAAATCCCCCTCTATAATCAAACCTCTTATTACTAAAAAATTGCTGTCTAGTTATTAATTATCATAGATAGTCATCACCAGTGGCCACGAGCCACAGAATTATAACTCAAATAATAGTCCTTTTTCTTTTCGTTATACTCATAAGAAGACCGACATCCAGCTCACACTTAAGAGTATCAATGGCAAAACAAGGGTCAAAAAGAAATGTCGCTTTTCAGCTTTTTCCTCCTGAAAAGCAGATTCAAACTCTGGCCCTTGATTACTAAAAGCCGACTCGAAAGCCTAATCACCATTCTTTCGATGATCATCACTTAAATAACGTTCACTTTCTTTATTAAACAAACATCTACTCCTCTAAATATTCTATATAACAATTTCCCAGTTTTTTCTATTGTAACAAATGAAAGCGTCATTTTCTACAGAAATACTTAAAAAGCAACCTGTCTTAGGTTGCTTAATGGTTTAACATTAGTCATTCTCAATTTTTTCAGCTTCTGTACTGAATTTTTGTGCGATGGCTTCAAGAGCTAATTCATCTGTATCTGGAAGAGTGATGGCATCATCAGAAATCTCATCAATATTTGCATAGAATTCAATGTGATTTTTAAGGTTTTGAAGCTGGATAGGTGCATCACCACCGTATTCGCCATCGAGGTTAATCATCATACGATCATCACTTAGAGGCTCAATATACAGCGAGCTCGTTTTGATATAGGAAATTCTCTTATCGTAGATGTGTTTACCACCTTGGAGAACCTGACGAATAAGGTCTACCAATTCAAAGAGGTTGGCTGTCTTAACCATGATTAGTGTAAATTTACCATCATCCAGTTTAGCATCTGGGGCAATCGTTTCAAAGCCACCAACTGAATTGGTCAAGGCAACAAAAATCATGGAAAGACCACCTTCAAAGACACCCTCATCATGCGTAATGCGGACAGGAACCTTCTTAACTTGTGGCAGCAACTCTGCCCCCTTAACAAGGTAAGCCAAATAACCAAGGACTGTCTTTAAGCGGCTAGGCACACTATAAGTTAGTTCCGTAAAGGAACCCGCAGCCGCAATATTGATGAAGTATTTGTCATCATAGGCACGACCAATATCCATTTGAAGGGTTTGATTTTTAGCAATAACCTTGGCTGCTTCTACAGGATTCCCTCTTGGAATCTTTAAAGCGCGTGCAAAGTCATTTGTTGTCCCCGTTGGAATAACCGCCATTTGTGGGCGCTTTTTGAGTGGGGCAATCCCAGAAACAACCTCATTGATTGTTCCATCGCCACCTGCAGCAATAACTAAGTCAAAGCCTGCTTTGGCTGCACGAGTGGCCTCATTTTTTGCTGAGTTCTCATCTGGTGTTGTTTGAAAGGCTGACGCTTCAAAGCCAGCACCTTCCAGAATATCCAAGACCTCGGCAACATTTTTTTTCATAATTTCTTGTCCAGATGTTGGATTATAAATTAAGCGGGCACGTTTTTGTTTCATATTGAACTCCTATAAATCCAGCAACCAAGCCTCATCTTTTACGTCAATTCCTAGGCTTTGTGCTTTTTCCAACTTACTTCCGGCATCACTACCAGCAACTACTAAATCTGTTTTCTTAGAGACAGAACCTGTCACCTTAGCACCCAGAGCTTCTAATTTTGCCTTTGCTTCACTACGTTTAAGATGCTCCAATTTTCCTGTCAAAACAACTGTCTTACCAGATAGGATGGCATCATCTGCTACCTTTTGCCCAAGGTAGGACAAATTAACTCCATAAGTCTCCAGTTCTTTCATAAGAACTTGAGCTTCTTCCTTGGCAAAATAGCGCTGGATGGATTTGGCGATAACCCCTCCTAAACCATCTACAGCAGCAATTGCCTCGACATCTGCACTTGCTAACTCTTTTATACTGCCAAAAGCTTCTAGCAACTGCTTACTAACCTTGGCACCGACATGACGAATACCCAAACCATAGAGCAATTTCTCCGCAGAATTTTCTTTTGAGGCTTGAATGGCTGCATAAAGTTTTTCAGCAGACTTTTCCTTGAAACCTTCCAATTGGAGGAAATCTTGACTGTTCAATCCATAGATATCAGCTACATCTTTAACCAACTCAGCTTTAAAGAGCTTTTCAACCACTGAAGGTCCCATACCTGCGATGTTCATGGCATCACGAGAGACAAAATGGATGAGGCCTTCCTTAATCTGAGCAGGACAAGAAGGATTAATACAACGTAGGGCAACTTCATCTTCAAAATGTAAGAGACCACTGCCACAAGATGGACATTGCGTCGGTACTTCCATCGGCTCTTGCGTTGTACGCTTGCTTTCTACTACACGAAGTACTGCAGGGATAATATCACCAGCTTTGTAGACAATAACGGTATCACCGATACGAATGTCTTTTTCAGCAATATAATCCACATTATGAAGAGTAGCTCGACTTACCGTTGTCCCTGCTAATTGCACCGGAGTCAAATTAGCAGTCGGCGTTACTACACCCGTACGACCTACCTGCCAGTCCACTGAGAGAAGCTCTGCTTCCTTTTCCTCAGCAGGGAATTTATAGGCAATGGCCCAACGTGGTGCCTTAACTGTAAAACCTAGCTCTTCTTGCATGGCTAAACTATTGACCTTGATAACAACGCCATCAATATCGTAAGCCAAGTCATCACGATCCTGACCGACAGCTTGAATAAAGTCCCAAATTTCATCCATCGATGATGTGACAATACGTCGTGGATTAACAGAGAAACCTAGTTCTGCCACTTCATTCAAGACATCATTTTGTGTGAGACGCTCCGTTGGACTCGCTTCCTGATAAAGGAACGTCGCCAAACGACGCTCTGCAACCACTTTGGTATCCAACTGACGAAGGGTTCCGGCTGCTGCATTACGTGGATTGGCAAATTCGGCTTCACCGTTCTCCTGACGCTGGATGTTGATGCGTTCAAACTCAGCCCGTGGCAGGTAACACTCTCCACGAACGGTAATATTAAGCGGTTGGTCCAACTTGAGAGGAATGTCAGAGATACGCTTGACATTTTCAGTGATATTTTCACCGACAGAACCATCACCACGTGTCGCACCTACCTGGAGAACACCATCCACATAGGTCAGCGAGATAGAGAGACCATCAATTTTGAGTTCAGCCATATAATCAGCATTAGGAAATTCGGCCTTCACTCTCTGATCAAAGGCATCCAGTTCTTCTCGTGAAAAAGCATCCTGCAAACTATAAAGCGGATACTCATGTTGATATTTTTCAAAACCATCAAGGACCAGACCTCCCACACGATGCGTAGGACTATCTGCTTGAACATATTCAGGGTGCTCAGCCTCCAAAGCTACAAGCTCTCGATAGAGCTTATCGTAGTCTGCATCTGACACCGATGGATTATCTTCCGTATAATACTCTTTTGCATACTGGTTAAGTTTAGCAACCAGCTCTTTCATTCGTTTTTCCATAGGAACATTTTAACATAAAAGCAGAAAAAAACGCCTTTACAGACGTTAATTAGGAAACAAAATCAATGACTTTGGCCAATTTCTTAATAAGAATTGCACCAACCAAGAGAGAAGCCAATTCTCCCATAGCAACAGTGAACCAAGTTGCCCAAAATGGTGCTTGAGTAACTAGGGTCAACTCAGCCGCAATCGTCAACATGAAGAATGAGAAGTAAAAGGCAAAGAAAACATGAGACTTGTCAAAAAGGCCACCTAAAATGTCTTGGTTTTTAAAACGGTCAAAGAAATAAACACCTGAACCGACAAAGACCAATGTTGATAGGCTTCCAACAACCACATCAATCATGTTAAAGCTAAAGAAATTAGCAATCACACAGCCCAAAGTAACGGCAATGATATACTTGCGATTATAAAATCCTAAAAGATTGAACATTTCTGCAATTCGGAACTGGTAGGGACCGTAGGAAATTAAGTTAAAGGGTGGCACGACAGTCAAGACCACATAAAGGGCTGCCACAATAGCAATATGTGTTAAATCACGAACAGTTTGTTTTTTCATTTTTCCTCCATAATCAATGTTTTTATTAGCTACGAAAAATCAATAATCCCGTCAAAAGAGCCTGGATCTCACCAAGCTCTTTTTATCATCTAGGAATCATCCTCATGTTTTTTGTGTTTTTTGCTATCACTACCATCTCCAGAAAAACTCTGAATAATAGTAATCACATCTCCTCTTCTACTTTTTAGTTCACCTTGTCTAAGCTCTTGATAGGTCGCATTAAAGACGGCACCCAAAATCAAAATTCTGGCCAAGAAGATGAACCAAAGCATGAAGACGAAAATCATAATGGATCCAAATAACTTGATGTCAACCAATCGACTCAAGGTACGAATCACGTAGGTTCCAAACAAGTTGCTTAAATAACCAATCACTAAAGTCGTAAAGATAGTCCCTGGCATAACATAGCGGATTTTTCGAATCTTCACATTCGGAAGCACGAAATAAAGCACCATCATTCCCAGGAAGACAACTGCAATACTCAGAGGTTGAATACTATTTAGAATAAGCTGGGTCATCTTGGAACCAATAGGATAGGTCTGATTGACAACTCGAAGGACCGACTGAATAATCGTGGACAGCATTAGTGCAAAGGTGAGCAGGAACAAAATGACCAGACTCATGAAACCACCGATAATGTGACTAATAAAGACATCACGGTGTTCTGAAGCACCATACACCTTGTTAATCGCCTTTTGAAGGGAAGACAAGGACTTAATCATAGTCCAGAATCCCGTCAAAGAGGCAACTCCCAACAACTGTCCAGAAGGTGTCGAGAAGATATCCTGAACAACGTTGGCTGCAGGTGCATAAAACTGCTTAGGAAGATGCTCATTCATAAACTTCAATAGATCAGTCGTATCAATATTCAGATAGGGAAAGACATTGGCCGCAATGACTATGAGCGGAAAAACCGTCAAAATGAGATAGTAAGCCACTGCGATAGTTGAAATGTCTATCTCTGCACTACGATAATGCCTAAGATAAACCTGCAAAGGGCGCCACTGGAGTTTATCCAGGAGACGGGCCATTAAGCCTTGTCGTTTCATATTAGTAAGTTCTTTCTTCGCCTTGAGAAGTCAAAATTACTGGACCATCCTTAGTAATAACAAATTGGTGCTCATATTGACATGAAAGTCCACCGTCAAGAGTTTTGTGAGCCCAACCCGTTTCAAGGTCCGTATCAATTTCCCAAGTACCAGTGTTAATCATTGGCTCGATAGTCAAAACCATTCCTTCTTTGAGACGGAGACCTCGTCCGGCTACCCCATAGTTTGGTACCATTGGCTCTTCGTGCATTGTTGGCCCAACTCCGTGTCCAACCAAATCACGAACAACACCGTAACCACGACTTTCAGCGTATTCTTGGATAGCTGCCCCGATATCACCGATACGGTTACCGACTACCGCTTGTTCAATACCAAGATACATAGCCTCACGTGTTACTTCCATAAGTTTTTTAACTTCGTCAGATGGCGTTCCAATCGCATAAGCCCAACATGAGTCAGCCAAACCGCCAGAATATGATTCCGTGTATTTTTTAACCTGAGCAACATTATCAAAATCCAATTTTGACACATCGAGAACAGACTTATCAATAGGTTCTGACAAGACCATATCAACTTTCAAGAGGTCACCGTCTTTCAAAATATAGTGACGTGGAAAGGCATGTGCCACTTCGTCATTAAGGCCACAGCATGTCGCATAAGGGTAATCCATAATACTTCCCTCAACACCAATCTGAAGGGGAAGAACATTTTCTTCTTTACAACGACGACGCACATACTCTTCTACTTCCCACATGTCTACGCCTGGTTTCAAGAGATCACGTAGACCAATGTGAATACTAGCAAGAAAATCCCCTGCCCTATCCATTGCTTCAATTTCACGTGCTGATTTTAATGTAATCATTGTTTTCTCCGTTTTCTTTATATCTTTATTTTTTTAGTTACTAAGTTTTCTTAACCACAACGACTGATTTGCAGACGGTATGATTTCCGTGTGTAACCATAAGGTCCAGATGAGCTCTACGTCTGGTCTCAGCGATAATACTTGGTGTAATCGTCACCTTGTCATCAATCTGAGCCGCCTGAAGAAAGTAAAACATCATCTCTTCAATCACAAGACCATTTTGCTCCTGCTTTTCCATGATACGATAGACAACCTCTTTAACCATCTCTGCAAGAACACCCTGAGTGAGGTTCCCAGAATTGTCAATCATAGTGGGCTCTACCTCAAAGCTGAAAGCATGCTTGTCCTGGTTTAGGTTAGCTATCATTTGATCGCTAAAGGTATGCAAGTTGCCACGATTATTGTCCTGAAGTTCTTCCAAAACCTGACGACGGGTTATGACACCTAGATAGTGTTTTTCTTCGTCCACAACAGGAATGATATCAAAGTCTTCAAAAATCATCTTTTGGGCAACAGTTGCCAGACTAGTCTCAAGTCGTGTCACCGTCGGCTTGGTCATGATTGCCTTAAGCATGGTCGTCGGTTGCTGATTAGACACATCCCGCATGGTCACAATCCCAATCACTTTTTCAGACTCAGATAAGATTGGAAAACGTACCAAGTTGGTCCGTTTAACCAAATTCTGAAAATCCCTGACCGTCATTTCTGGAGTCATGTAGTTGTAGTCTTCTCGTCTGGTATAGACTTGAGCTACAGTCTTGATGTCTGTTTTGATGCGGACATTCGAAAGCGCCTGGTTAATCATAGTTGCCACGGTAAAAGTATCGTATGTTGTTACCATGACCGGAAATTGCTTCAAACGAGAAAGCTCTTTTACCCTATCGGAAACCTGAAAGCCCCCCGTCACTAGAATAGCATTATTGTGTTCCAGGGCAAGCAATTGAATATCCTCACGGTCCCCAACAATAAGAAGGTCTCCCTTGGTTAGATAACGGGTGATATTCTCAATAGTCATGGCTCCAATATAGAACTTACTGAAGACACGTTCCAGACCTTCATGACCAGAGATAACCTCAGACTCTGTAATCTCTGCAATCTCCGCAAAGGTCAGCCTGTCAAGGCGAACTTGGACTTTCTTTTCAATTCGAACCGTCCCACTCCGAGGACGTGTCTCAACCAACCCTCGATTTTCAGCTTCTTTAATTGCTCGATAGGCAGTTCCATCAGAAACCTGTAAGTGATTCGAAATACTACGCACACTAACACGCTTACCGATAGGCAAGGCCTCAAGATAATCTAGAATTTCTTGATGTTTACTCACAGTTCTCCTCCTTCTCAAAGCGGAGATAATCACGCATGGTACGAGTGTATCGGTCTGCTCCCTTAAAGCGAGACACAAGTTTAAAGCCAGATTTTTCCGCTACACGAATCGATGCCTTATTTTCCAAATGTGCAATAAGGATAATACGATCCATTCCCATAGCTGTCAAAGCCAAATCTGACAGACAGGTAACCGCCTCAGTCATTAGACCTCTACCCCAGTAAGAGGCATTCAGAAAATAGCCAAGCTCTGCAGTCCGTTTCTGGACATCAATCTTCTCAAAACGAACGACGCCAATCATCTTATCTAACTCTTTATCTACAATGGCCCATACACCTAGAGGCTCCTTCATGAAATAATGGACCAAAAGGCAATCCGTTTCATGCTGTGTTTGAGTGGCAGGAAAGAAAAATTGTAGATTCTGAGGATTTGATACAATTTCGTGTAAATCAAAACGATCCAAAAAGATGAGTGGTCTAAAAGAAAGGCGCTCCGACTCAAAAAAGGCAAAAGCACCCAGACTAGTCCAAATATCCATGATAGTATTATAACACAGTTTTAGAAATGGAAAAAGGCTCAACCACTAGGGGTTGAACCTTAGACTTAATCTTCAATCAAACGAATATCTGCACCAAGGTCAGAAAGTTTCTCAATGATATTTGAATACCCGCGAAGGATAAACTCAATATTGGTAATTTCAGTTTGACCTTCTGCCATAAGACCTGCCGTAACAAGCGCCGCACCCGCACGTAAATCACTAGCTTTTACTGGTACACCTGAGAGTTGCGTTGGACCGTTATAAACAATCTGTCCACCGAGTACTTGAATATCAGCTCCCATACGAGCCAATTCAGGAACGTGGTTCACACGTTTTTCATAAATTGTATCTATGATTTTTCCTCGACCACTTGCTTTCAATAACAACGGTGTCATCGGTTGTTGTAAATCTGTTGCAAAACCTGGATAAGGCGACGTCTTAATGTCAACAGGTTTTAGATCACCTTGCTCTTCCACAAAGATGGCATCTTCTTCAACTGTCATACGAACACCCATTGCTTCAAGTTTAGCAATAAAACTTTCAAGGTGTTCATAAAGAACATTTTTAACCTTAACTCCCTTACCGATAGCCGCGGCCATAGCAATGTAAGAACCCGCTTCAATACGGTCTGGAATAACTTGGTGACGAGTGCCATGTAAGCTCTCTACACCGTCAATCGTGATAACCTCTGTACCAGCGCCACGTACACGTGCGCCCATATTGTTAAGAAGAGTTGCTACATCAATAATCTCAGGTTCACGCGCCGCATTTTCAATAACCGTACGACCCTCAGCCTTAGCTGCTGCCAACATGGTATTGATAGTCGCTCCAACACTGACCGTATCCATGTAAATATGAGCACCCTTAATGCATTGACCAGCATCAGTCGCAATACGCATAGACTCCGCTTCATAGGAAATGCTAGCACCCATCGCTTCAAACGCCTTAAGGTGAAGGTCAATAGGACGTGGTCCCAAATCACAGCCACCTGGCAAACCTACTGTTGCCTGTCCGTAACGTCCAAGCAAGCTACCGTAGAAATAGTAAGAAGCACGAAGGCTGTTAATCTTACCAAATGGCATTGGCATATCCTTAACGCCTCGTGGATCAATTTCAAGTGTTTCGCCATCACGCTTAACAGAACCACCCATTACCTCTATAATTTCAATGAGGTTATCGACGTCGCTGATTGCTGGTACCCCGTCAAGAGTAACCACTCCATCAGATAAAATAATAGCTGGAATCAATGCAACAACTGAATTTTTAGCCCCTGATACTGTAACTTCTCCCTGAAGTTTCTTACCACCATTGATGATAATTTTACGCATACTGTTCAATCTTTCTTATACTGGAATATTAGCCTTTACATTCTACCATAGATTGAGGTGCATGACAAATTAAGAACTCTAACAATTATCGGACAGTTTCACTTGACCATTTAAACCAACCCTTAAAACGTATGGCTCCGTCTTTATCTGTTCGTAAAACCTTAATGTGACGTTGCTTAAAACGTTCTAATGTTTCATCATTTGGATGTTTATAACGATTGTTCTCACCAGCTGAAACAAGTGCAAGGGAGGGCTGCAACTGATCCAAAAAAGCTTCAGACGATGAGCCTTTTGAACCGTGGTGTCCAGCTTTGAGGACGCTTGCCCTTAAAGTTGGATAGCTGGCCATCAGCTCCTCCTCTCCTTCTTTTTCCAAATCACCAGTAAACAAAAAACTGCTTCCTAATAGTTTTCCGTAAAGAACTATCGAATCGTTGTTACCACCATCACCAATTTTATTGGGATAAAGAACCTGTAGCTTACTTCCCATCATGGGTAATTTGTCGCCAGCCTTTAGAGTGTGAACTGGTCGTTTTAAGGTCCGAAGTCTTTTAACAAAACTAGGTTTAGTCAAAGCCCCCTGACTGACACAGATTTCCTTAATCTTAAACCTCTTGGCCACTTCTTCCAAATCACCAATATGGTCTGTGTCGGTATGAGTTCTCAATTTGATACAATAAAAAAACGAGCTCACGAAGGAACTCACTCGCGCGAAATTGCTGACCTTAATCTGTGCCTACTAATTCACAATTAATGTAATCATCAATCGAAATCACTTTTAATCTAGCACCTTTTTGAACTACTACTTCATAGTAAATACTTTCTTCAGTGTTAATGTTTCCAGCATAAAAGGCATTTGTTCCTTTAGGAACTTTTATTCTTAACTTCCTATATGAATCAGAAATTTCACACCCTTTAACCACTGAGGTATGTAAAAAAGCCTTCTCCTTAAAATCAATAGTGGCGTCACCTTTTGCTGATTCAATCATCTTATCAAAAACTGGCTTGCTAACACCTCGGTAAACAACAATATCCTTTTTTGTGCTATATTTTTTTAAAGTATTGTAGATACTATGTATCGTTCCATCAACCCATTGTTCGGAGCGTAAACGCTCCCCAATAGTCTCACCAGAAGAGACTACAATATATTCGTCTGATAAACCTCCGTCTATATGCTTAAGCGGTTCTTCATTTAGATATTTTTTTGCAAAATCACGTACTTCACTCTTAGAACTGGAAAGCAAGTCCCACTTTTTCCCAGTTTGAAATATTTTGCCTATTAGTTTAAAGTAAAACTCCTTCATCGAACTGTATCCTTCTTCCGTATCAATAATCTTAAAAATATTATATCAAAAAGTCGCAGCATTAGGCTACGACTTCACTACCGTTTTTCAATTTGAAAGTTACTTTACGATTGTGTCTAACATTAACTTTGTCCACCATCGTTTCCCAAAGCAAGTCATCAAACTCACTTATAAGCCCACTCTGCTGATTGAGTGTCTCTAAAAATTCTTTGAGGTCTTTCTGATGACGGGCTGCTTCCAGTAGCTGCTTCTCTATCGACTCAAATTCACTAACCAGTGCATCATGCCACTCGACCAAGTTACTGTACTTTTTCTGGTAGGTATCTTGGTCCTGTGGCATTATCGCATTCTCTTTCACTAGATTGGAAACCATTTGAGTGACTACTTCTACCTCGGTTTCAAGCTCAACCAACCTTCGTTCAAGGTCAGAACTTTCCCCAACGTCAAGTAACATTTCTAGATTCTGGATAATCTCATCCTTATTACTGATAACCTTATTGATGGCTGACACGAACCAATCCTTGATCTCATTCTCAGTAACATGTGGAGTGGTACACTTCTTTTCGCCCTTGTACTTCTCATTACATTGGTAGATAACCCTTCGATATTTTGATGTGGAGTGCCATACTTTACTACCAAAGTAATGTCCGCAATCCCCACATACAAGCTTTGAACTAAATAGTGTGGTACTACCTTTCCCCTTTTCTTTCCTATCTAATGCTGCTTGAACCGCATCAAACGTTTCCTTATCTACAATGGCTTCATGATTATTTTCCACATAATACTGTGGTAACTCTCCCTTGTTGATGTTCTTCTTTTTAGTTAGAAAATCAATTGTGTAGGTTTTCTGAAGGAGTGCATCACCCTTATACTTCTCATTTCGAAGCATTCGTTTGATAGTCACAGAGTTCCATTGATTCTTCCCACTAGGTGAGAGGATACCTTGTTGTGTCAGGTCTTTTGCGATGCTATAGGGTGTTTTACCAAGTAATGCCTGCTGAAAAATGTAACGGACAGTCTTCGCATCTTCCTGATTAACAACAATCTCACCATTCTCGCCCTTTTCAAAGCCCATAACGTTGGTATAGGGAAAATGTACCTTTCCTTCCGCAAACTGTTTCCGCAAGCCCCAAGTGACGTTCTCGGAGATGCTACGGCTTTCTTCTTGGGCCAAGCTAGACATGATGGTAATCAACAGCTCACCCTTTGAATCTAGAGTCCAGATATTCTCTTTCTCAAAGTAGATTTCAACTCCGACTTCCTTCAACTTACGAACTGTTGTCAATGAATCAACTGTATTTCTTGCAAACCGACTAACTGACTTGGTAATAATGAGGTCAATTTTGCCAGCCAAGGCATCCTCAATCATGCTCTTAAAACCCACTCGCAGTTTAGTATTAGTGCCACTAATACCTTCATCCGAGTACATTTTAACAAACTCCCAATCGCTTCGAGTTGAAATGTATTCTGCATAATACCTCATCTGAGATTCATAGCTGGTTGTTTGGTCTTCATGATCAGTTGATACCCTCGCATAACCTGCTACACGACGTTTCTTAGGTAGCGAAATGCTAGCTAACTCTGAGTTCCTAGGCGCATTTGCTTCAATAGTTATGACGTTTTTCATAAGAAGTGCTCCTTTCTAACCTTCAGTTCATATTTTCTACCTTTTATAGGAAAGACGGTAATTAAACCTACTGATGAGTCATAAATAACCTTCTTGATATTTTCGGTAACCCAATTTTTATCTGGTTTAAATCCAATTTTATCTTCAAATGTAGCTAATATCCGTTTTTCAGATAGAGTCTTACTAGGACAAGAGGATGTTCCGAACCTGTCTCTAGTGCGGCAACAGTATCTGATGGTTCGGTGTACCTTTTTGGAGTCTACTCTAGTAATCATTATTTTTCCACAATGGCTACACTCGATTAACTCTCTAAAAGTACCTTTGTGCATATGGCTTTCCTGATACATTACCTTGTACCGACGTTCTTTTTCTTGTAGTACCACATCAAAATAAGACTTTGAAACAATGGCTTCATGAGCATCCTCTACAATATACTTATTCTTTTGCCCATTATTTCGTTTAGGATTTCGTGAAAAAGGTTCTCGGTAAGTCTTCTGTAATACCAAACGTCCAAAGTATGCTTCCTGCTTAAAGAACTCTCGGACACTAGAGACTGTGAAGGGATTTCCCAGTCGTGTCAAGACTCCTTGCTCATTTAACTTTTTAGTAATCATTGGGGCATTATCTCCGTCCAAGAACCATTGAAACACCTGTCGTACAACCTTTGCTTCATCAGGCTCAATGACATAATTCTCACCATTCCAACGGTAGCCATAGATATCTTGAGGTGTATGAGGTTGACCCTGTTCAAACTTTTTCTTAATCTGCCATCTTAAGTTTTCACTGATGTTATGCGATTCTTCTTGAGCGACAGAAGCTAGGAGAGTTAACATCAACTCGCCTTCGGAACTTAGGCTATCTATCCCTTCTTTTTCAAAGGTAATTCCTATGTTCTTTTGTCTAAGTACACGCACTGTAGACAATAGGTCAACGGTGTTTCTACCGAACCTTGCAATGGATTTAGTTAAAATTCTATCAATTTTTCCATCATCACATGCCTTTAACAAATCTTGTAACCCTTGACGGTTACTTTGTTCTTTACCGCTGATGCCTTCATCATAATAAACGCCAACCAATTCCCAGTCTGGATGAGACTGAATTAATCTACTATAATAGCTGACTTGAGTGGATAACGAATGATGTAGGCGACTATCAGATACCCTCGCATATGCTGCTACACGCAACTTAGGTTTTTGCGGTGTCATCATCGGTTGAATTCGTCTAACTATTCTCAATTTGATACACTCCTTTCGCTACTATATATCACTCTAAAGGCCTCATTTATCAAGTCTTTAGGTCGATAATCTACTAATAAATGGTTGATATTTTTCAAGCATCTTTTCCTTAAATTGCTGATGAACTTCCTCACTAATAATCCTAGATTTTAGGAGTCTATCGGCCTGTATCATGGTCAGTTGGTAAGTCATCTCATCTTGTAATTTGTCATTAGTCATAATAGCCCTCCTACCTTACTAAGTAAGGCTGAGGGCATTTTTTCCGCTTTTTAGGCAAAAAAAATAAGCCTGACAGAAAATACATTCCATCAGGCTTAACATAAGTTACTGTTTAATTGCCTTTTCCAAGGCCTGTACTGAAGCAACCAATTTCTCATCATCAAACTTTTGTGATTCTAAAAATCGGTTGAAGTCATCATCATCTAAGTTGAGATGTACAGCTCCAGCATTTTGCAACTGAACAACTGTATCAATGTGACCAATCCCAAAGACAGCACCATTGACCACTGCCACATAACCTTGTTTCCCACTTTTTGATCGTACGACAAAATTTTTCATATCCTCATCCTCCGAAGTTTCTACTTTCTTTGTGCTAGTTGCTACCTCATAAGGCAGTCTAAACCAGCCAACCATATAACCAACCAATCCACCACTATGGCTATCCACTAATCGCCCATCAGAATACCACTTTCGCGACACACGTCGAGTGTAGCCACCACCGCCAACTTCCAGTTGATCGTTGATCCCATTACGGTTACTATCCAAATAACCATCGACATTTTGTTCCACACCTTCAAGTCCAGTACCATCAGAATCCGCTAAACAAACACCGATGTGACCAAAACTGTGACTCGGTACACGAATCACGTAAATGTCACCCGCCTGTGGGTTAACCCCTACGGCATCATAGGTGACCTGAAAACCATTGGCTTTTGCCTTATCAAGGCAGTCAATGGCATTGGTGTAAGCCATATTCTTCCCTGTTTCCTCCTGAACGATTTTGTCAATTAGAGCCACACATTGCCCACCATAAGGATTGGTAGGCACCGTCACTTTGGTATTGACTTTCGAGAGGGCATTGGCAACAACCTTTTCTTTACTTGTCATTCTCATCCTCCTTATCTTCGTTTAACTGACGTAAGACTTGTTTAATACGATTAGGCACTGGCAATCCAATACGAGTCGCATTTTCCAAGATGGACAGTCCTTCATTACTGAAGTAGAAAAAGATAACAGCTGTTCGAACTGCCCCACCTTGTTTTAAGACATGTAGGTCAATCATGTGGGCAACAGCCACCAAACAGATAATCATGGCTTTTTTGAAAATCCCTTTTTTACCGATAGAACTGGAGAGGTTCTTCTCGACAATGGCTGCCATAATCCCTGTCACATAGTCAATCAACATAAAAATCAAAAGGCCATAAAGAAAGCCATCGACTTCTCCAAAAATAGAACCGATGACCCCACCGATTCCTGAAAACACTAACTTATTTGTTGAAACTGCTTGATGCATTTTGTCTCCTTTAAGCGGTACGTCGCCACCGATAAACTGTAATATAAGGCTGTAAACTAGAAGTTTCGGAGGTATTCCCTCGAATAGCCGTATGGTGAGAAAGGGGCTTACTTTTCAAGTCATTTACAATTCCACCACTCACAACATAGGTTGGATTGGTATCTCCTGTATAGGCTTGGTCATGGACGAAACCGAGAGTATCCGCACGACCATTACCTGAACCAACCAAGGCAACCATATCACCTTTTCCGTGCTTATGAGTCTTACTACCTCCAGTTTTGGATACGGAACTAAATTCTGCTTCGCTCTCAGATACACCCACTAACGTTCGTCCATTTCCAAATCGTTCCCACTTCCCTCCCATAAAAGTTGAAGGATTGGTAGAACTCGTTGATTCATAAATTGTTCCAACTGGATAGAAGATATCAATCAACTTTTTGTTTCTCATGATGATATCGCCATCGAAATAGGATGGCTGACTACCATCAACATCAAGAATCCCTCTTGTCCATGCTTTTCCAATTCCCATTCCAGTTGGAGATAAGCCATAAACCACCTTTTCAGGACCAACCGTAAACTCAAAATGGCTTTCATAAAACAAATCTCGCAAGTGACCAATGATGGTATAAGACTTGGTTTGGTCATAAGTACCATTTAAGGTCGCTTGAAAATTCTCTTTGGTATGTTCCGTTGTCGTAGTCCAGTTGGCAGCTCCACCCACATTTGTCGTTTTTGTACCAGTCGCTAAATCAATGATATCCCACGTCATAGTAGCTCGATTTTTCTGAGTATTGTCTACAATCAGTGGTGCAATTTTTACTTTACGAATCACATTTAATTGATTCATTGCAGTTCCAACTCGAACCGAAGTAAAGGATAATATGGGCTTAAAATACTCAAGAAGCGTAATCTCGACTTCTTTTCTTGGACTTTGTCTTCCCCTTGAATCCGTCACAAAAGCAGAGATTTTGGCTCGCCCTACATGGTTAATACCACCTACTCCGCCATTTTGTGAACTTGTTACATTCTGAAGTTGTACCCACTTGTTTCCTTCAAATTTAAACACTTCCGCTCGATAACCACTAGAAGGAATGGTTGAACCATAAATTCCTGTGGCACCATTGAAGATGACCTTGGGATTTGACTCCAATGAAGCAAAGGTATTGCCTGTAATGGCATTTTGAGCAATTGTATTTAAATCCGATAAACTGATAGAGGATAGACTAGGAACCACCGAACTCGGAAGTTGAAGAGCCACTTGGATACGAGACTCTCCGATAACCTTTCCTCCATAAACGGTTTGTACTAAAATGGTGCCAATCCCAGAGGTCGCATTGGGGATTTGAAGAGCTAGTCTTGCAACTTCTGGTGTCCAACTACAAGAAGTAGTTGCACCTGTTGCGACCACTCCACTCAAACTACCAAATTGCCACGAAACATGATGGGTAAAGTCAGCACTTGCACGATTGATAGAAATGGTAATGGGAGACCCCATCATATTCCCAGAAACACTAGCTGTTGAGGAACGTGGAATATCTCGTAATCGTAAGAACTGATTACCCGTATTGAGTTGTCCAGGTGACCATCCACCACTTCCTGAAAAGGTCGCAGAAAAACCAATGGTCTTTTGACCATTGGAATTGTGAGCGATGGTGATGGTTTTATCAATGAGATGAAGAGAAGAGTTCATGCTATACATATCTGGTCTACCACTCCAAGAAAGAGTTTGACCATCTATTGAAACACTGGCACTACAGTTATACATTCCAAAGGTTGTTTGGCCATTTCGTAGCCACAATTGAACACGTACAGTTGAAGTATTATTGGCGGTGCTAGTTCCTGTTTCTTCTACCCTAAGTAGAAGATTGTACCCTCGGTCATTATTACTTCCATAATCTGCCATAGTCTTTCCTTTCTAAGTCTTGCTGTCGATGAAGCGACAAACCAAATGTTTGGCATTATGCCTTGCAGCTTCTAAACGATAATTTCCAACTTGTAGCGTTTCAACGAATACACCATGGTGGATTTTAATCACACCAGAAGTAACGGTCATGACCGCATTCCCTGCTGATTTAATCATCATTCCTTGTGGGGTTAATTCGATAAACTCAGAATTATCTTTCTTACCAATGATGACACCATTATCACCTGCTCGCAGATAAGTGTTCACAAATTGTAAAAGCAAGGCATTACTTTTCAAATCAGCTTCAATAGCTGCGATGCGCTGTGTGTTTGCGACAAAATCCTGATTGAATTTGGCGAGTGTTTCCTTGTTACTCTTTTCAAATTCCTTATAGGTCTTGAGCCAATCAGAAACTTCACTGGCCAGTGCCCTCGCTTCCATATCCACTCGAATCGACTCCGTCTTTTCTGTTAGGATGTCCAATTGTTGTTTCATAAAACTTTGGTCGGCTTTCCCATCAATTTGCTTCATCAAATCCGCTAATGAAGGTCCAGGTGCTGTTGCGACATTCCCATCTTCAAGTTGGACATTTCGTAGCCAAACCACATCACCTTGTACCCATGTTCCAGATGATAAAGTAAAGACAAAAGAATAAGCTGCGTTACTTGAAACCTTCCAACTTGAAACCACTCGTTCCCAATTGGTGGTAAGTTGAATCGATTTTGTTCCACCTAATTCAGAGCCAATCATCATGGATACCGCCTTTGAAGCTTTTAGTTCCACCGAAAAAGTCATGGTCTGACCAATTCGTGTTCTTAGGTCAAAAAAATCTCGCTTAAAGCCACCACTTCCTGCTTTGGTACAAGTCATTTTAATCGAGATGCCACTGACAGATGTACTATCTTCTTCGATTTCTTTTCGCCATTCTGATTGAAGATTAGTGAAACTTGCTTCTCGCATAGCATAATCATCAATGTAATTCCGCCCACCTAAAACAGTCCCCTCAAAGAAAGAAGACCAAGTATAATCACTTGGGTTCGTTGAGGGTATTGCGGTTGGTCGATTCACCGCCAGACCAAAATAGCGTTTCCCCTTAGGTGAAGAGGAAATCCCCTCGCCTTTATCACTATCCGCATACATCTTCCATGTATACAAGGTTTGACCGGTATCTCCCTTATTTCCATAAACACCAATAACGACTGGTGTCGTCAACGTTTCATTTCCGTCAGTGAAAACGGTTCGTTTGTAATTCCAAAGATATTTGATGGTATCCGTTAAAACTGGAATGGTTTTTGACCAACCACTCGTTGATGTGATAACTCCTGATTTTTGAGCACTCGCCAAATAGTATTCTTCGATTCGGGAAATGCTGATGCCTCTGTCTCCTTTTGGACCTGGAGTGAGTGACAGTTTAGAAAGTTGACTCTTGGTAGCTAGTTCTTCGCCTCTCACTTTTAAGAGTGGTGTATCAATTGAAATATTCCCATTGGAGTCCAATGAAAATACTGGCTTGTGACTTCCAGGAATAACAACCTTGTTGGCATTGACTTCTATCGCATTTAAATACTCAGTCAACACCTGATGAGAAACCAAACGACGCATCCAAGCAGAATTGGACACGGTTAGTTCATCTATCTTTGCTTTTTGAATAGCCGCAAAGCGAATTTCTGCCGCCTCTGAGGATAAATAGTCAACTGCTGCTTGATTACCACTTCGAACAGCTTCAGCTTTTGCTCGCTCAATCCCATCTTCTACATCCTTGCTTACTCGACTCATATTGGAATCAAGTACAAGACTGAGATTGGCTCGCTCCCTTTCAATCTGACGTTGAACCTTTCCATCATTGAGAGTTAAAAGCTCATTTGCGACAGATGAAATGGGATTCCCTGACACCCCTTGTCCACCAAACGAGACCGTATCGTCAAATGAGATGGATATGATTTTCTCTGTTAAAGCATTAAAGCGATAAGCAACTACTTTTTTGACCACATCAACTTGGTGAAGTCTACTTTTTAGAGTCACCTCGTCCCCCAGCTGCACCTCTTGTCCATCCAGTTCAAAGGCTTCAATCTCAATCACTTCTGAAACCTGATCTAAATGGTCATTGCTAAATTTTGCCATCGCCCATTGTCTCAATTCTTCCTCGGTATGGAGATTATTGTTCTCGTACTCCGCCTCATGCACATAAGGATATTGATGGATGAGAGGACTCTCCACCATAACCGAAAGAGTTTTCTCTTCCTTTTCACCTTCTGGCTTAAAAATTGAGGACGCATAAATGCGAGTGACAATAGACTGACTAGAACGAGTACGATCAAACTTTTCTAAGTTATGATGCGTTGAAATGACCACCCCACGATTCTTTCCTCGATGTTCTTTGATAGTGAACAAAAAGTTATCACGAACCAACTCTCCCTCCCAAGTTCCTAAAATAGAATGTTTCCCATCCATCAACACTTGGTAAAGTGTAGCTGTCTCTGTCGTATTAAACGACCGTTTCTTTGTAATATCACTATCAAAAGAAAAGGGTGCTATATCTCTTTTAGCTTTTGAAATCAATTGTCCAAGGGCACTTTGGCAGGTCACATTTTGATTCGAAACTGGTAGAATAGAGCGACGCATGATATCATCCGTAATATGTTGGCAAGTCACACGAACCCTATCGTTTTCTTCAACTGGTTTCTTAATCCGAAAGAGTTGTTTTTTGACATATGGTACTGGACATAGTATCAATTTATCTGTCACCAACTCTTTATAGATGCCTGAATCTGTGATGGGATAGTCAAATTGAAGCGTAAAATCTCCATTCAAAGTTTCTTCAACTTCCGCACTCAAGGTTTCATGAAGAGGAAACCCATTCCATTTTGGAGTTTTAGTTTGTCCGTCTAACAAAAATAACATTACGTCCACCCCCATAATATTTCAATGTGAAGACTGGTGATTCCAGTACCAAGAACAACACCAACTTTCTTGTCCTTTTGATTGGCATCAAGCGTGATAAAATCTCCTGACCAATGAACCAACTCTCCACTTTCCGTCAAAAAACTAGGATGACTTGGGTCATTATCCATAACCAAAGTTTTGTTTAGTTGCTCCAAACCAATAACTTGTTCACCGATGGTGAAACTTGTCTCTCCAGTCGATTTACCTGAAACAGTAATCTTAGGATAAGACAGAGCTGAACCAAGCAAGGGAATCATCCCATTCTTCGTTAAAGTATACTCACTCACTTTCTTAAAATATCGAGTGGGGTGACACAGAAAAGTTACCTCCATGCTGAAGACTCCTAAATTATCTTGAACAATATCAAAACTATCCACCTTATAGCACCAGTACCGAGTCATTTTCATGCGCTCACTTTCAAGCCAAAAGCCTTCACGAGTTAAAAGTGCAGAAAATTCATTAATTTGTTCCTCAGTCGCACCAATAAGGTGAATCCGATAAGCTTTCTCAATCGCTTTTCGGTGCTTATTGGTCAAAACCAAACCACCACTCAAACCGTCATGTTCTTGCAGTTGGCTTTTAGAAGTCGGAATATGAAAACTTGGTCTATCTTCCACGAGTATCTTGTAAGGGAATGAGGCCGTTGATACACCGTCTATGATTAAAGCATTATGTTGGATCACAAAGTCACCCCTCTCAATGATTGTTGACGAGTTAACTCGTCATGAATTCTTTCTGCTACTTGATTGGCTAGTCGTTTGATATCGGCTTCTTCTCTTATCACTACATCTGTAATGGAAACATTGATGAAATTGCCACCAGTTCCCATGGTTGAGGCGATTCCTTCACCGATTGCCGCAAGATTCTGTTTGGTTAAAGGCAAGACAGCCTCTTTCCCAGCTTCACCACCAACCATCAGTTGTTTCTCATTCATGCCAAAGGCTGTCGGTTTCGTTAGAATCCCACCCTTGGCATACCAAGCAATCGAAATCTTAGGCAAACCGCCCTTTAACCAATCAAGTGGATTGGCAGAACCACTCACAGAAAAGTGAGGTAAAGGAATATGTGGCCATGAAATCTTAAAGTTAAACAGATTCTTGATGGCATTAATGGCAGAAGATACAACATTTTTTGCACCATTGATGGCGTTTGAGATAGAATTCTTGATACCATTCCAGACACTTGAAACAGTGGAGCTAATACCACTGAGAATACTAGAAATGGTCTGTTGAATGCCAGACCAGCCACTGGATACAAAAGAAACAATTGAAGAAATCACTGACGAAATGACGGATTTTATCGTGTTCCAAATAGAAGACACGATACCTGAAATGGCAGATAGGATATTGCTGATGGTATTTTTGATACCGTTCCAAGTGTTGGAAATAAACTGACCAATTGCTGACAAGATAGTCGTCACAATTTGTTGAATAGCTTGCCAAACTCTTTGAAGAACACCCTTAATGGTTTCCCATGCACCAGACCAATCACCAGTAATAGCCTGCATAATGGCTTTGATGATTCCTAATACAACTGTGATAGCTGTTTCTACAACCGTTTTGATAATCTCCCATGCCGTGGTGATGATTAACTGAATATTTGCCCAAGCAGCTTCAAGATAAGGGCCAATCAAAGACATGACCGTCTGAATAACTGTAGAAATGGCATTCCAGACCGTTTCCACTGCTGCTTGTATAAGGGCTTGATTTTCTGTCCACCAAGTGGTAAGAGTTCCCCAAATCGTCATGATAAAGGTAGAAATCTCTTGAATGATCACAGAAATAAAAGCATAGATGGCATTCCAGATTTCAATGACTGCAGTTCTAAAGCCCTCATTGTTTTGCCACAGTTCTTGAATCCAAACGACTAATAGGGTAATCACTGCTATGATGCCTAGAACTGTTCCAACAATCGGAGCTGCTGCAACGACCAATCCGCCAATGGTCGTTCCCATGGCGACTGCTGCCGCTTGAAGGGCTAAGAGTCCAGGTAACAACAGACCGACAACTGTAATTAACCCCCCCATAATGACAATAAAGGTCTGAATGGGACCAGGTAAGTTGCTGAACCAATTGGCGACAGCTTGTAGTAATTGAGCCAATAATTCTAAGACTGGTGCTAGAGCTTCAGCTAAAACACCACCAACCTCTGCCATGGCAGCTTTAGCAGTATTTTGTGCAATCGTAAATTTATCAATCGGATCAAGTGTTGCTTCATAAGTTGACGTCACAACTCCTAAAGCATTCTTAGCAGTCCCTGATAAATCATTAAATGAAAAAGCACCACGCTTAATGGCATCGACCATTCGTGGCGCAGCTTTTGAACCAAAAACTTCTGAAGCGAGTGTCAGACTCTCTGTCTCATTTGTTGAATTCTTAATTTGTTCAACAGTTTTTGCCAGACCATCTTGTAAGGTTAAGCCATCCTTGGCATAATTAACAGCCGCTTTAGATAAAGTAGAAAGTGCAGCACTTGAATCGACACCAGCTTTTTCAAAGCGTCCCATTAAGGCGACACCCTCGTCAAAGGATAACCCAAGTGACTTAATTTGAGGAGCACCAGATACGACCTTACTCATTAGATCCTGAACACCAACCCCAGTTTGTTGGGAAGTAAAAGTGACCGTATCAAGTACCATGGCGAGGTCTTTAGACTCAAGACCATAGGCTTCAATGGCCTGTTTGGCAGAAATAGCCGATTGCGTCACATCCGAACCATTGATTTCAGAATACTTAATCAGTAATGCTGAAGCCTGTGATAAAGCATCTCCTGTTAAGCCAAACTGAGTATTTAATTCCCCAACCGCACTACCTGCTGTCGCAAAGTCTGTAGGAATGGAAGTGGCGAGTTCAGTCGCAATATCTTGCATCCCTTCAAGTGCCTTTCCACTAGCACCAGTCTTGGTGATGATGATATCCATTCCTTCATCAACTTCACGAAAAGCTTCAAGAGATTGTTGCCCAAATTCGATTAACTTTTGAGAGAGTTCACCCAATCGGTCTCCAAACTCCATAAGGATATCTGCTTTTAATAAACCATTGGTTTGTTCAAGGCTTGCTGCAGATTGTTGGGAGGCATTGGAAAGCCCCTCCATTTCCTGTTGGAGATTGTTATAGGCTGTCTTAGTATCGTTGAGTGTTTTCTCAAGCCGATTGGCTTCGACAGAATTCTCGCCATATTCTGATTTGGTTAGTTCTAACTGACGTTCTAAATTCGCAATTTGACGCTCAACGAGTTCAGACTGACTAGCAATTCTTCTTTGTGCTAAGGCTAATTTTTCAGACTCTGAAGCATTTGAACCAAGCTGACTCTCTTGCAAACGAAAGGTGGAATTGAGTTTCTCACTCTCTGATGCTAATTGGGCCTGTTCAGCTTCTAAACTGTTTAATTTCGACCGGTTGCTTTCAACTGTGTTTCCGTGAGAATCAAGCGCTCGATTAACTCCTTCAAGTTTTGTTTCATAGCTTTTTAGGACATTTTGTGTTGTCTCAACTTCACGTTGGAATGCTCGATATTGTTCTGCACCAATATCCCCACGTTGGAATTGCGCTTCAACTTGACTTTGTGCCTGACGTAAGGTTTCTAATTTTTCTTTCGTGGTCGCAATCTGTTTTGAAAGCACCTCTTGCTTTTGAGTAAGGAGAGTGACATTGCCAGTATCAAATTTCAGTGCTTTATCAATTTGTTTCAGCTCTTTAGTGGATTCCGCTGATTCTTTATTTATTCCCTTCAAGGCTCGTTGTAAAGGTTGGGTGTCACCACCAATCTCAATCGTAATGCCTTTGATGTTACCAGCCATAGTTCTCCCTCCTTTCTCTAAAAGTTATCAAAATCAGCTTGGGTTGCTCGTCTAGTTTGTGGTTTGTCAGAACGCAAGGCGACATAATCCGTCTGATAATCCAGTGCCATCCCAATAGAGATGTGTTTTAAATCATCCATAGATAGTCCAGTTTCCTTGCAACAGGACAAGTAGCTTTCTACCGTGAAGATTTCTTCACTCGCTTCATCGGTTTCATCGACTTTTTTCGAGTCGACATTCCTTGATTTAACATCTCCATCAAGACTGGACCAATCTCCTGAATCGGTAACTCCTCCATCTCCATAAAGAAAACATCAAATGCTTTCACCCGTGGATTGGCTGATTTGGCAAATACCCAAAATAGTCGATGAAAGAAGGTCATATCGAAATCAGAAAGAATGGAGACATCCATATTTTGTGCGGTTAGCTCCTCTCCTTCTTCTAACTGATTAAGTTGGTCTAAAATAGACTTGGCATTAATCATTTGAAAGAGGTCTTGAAAGTAATCTTTACCGAATTGTTCTTTATAGGCAATCGGCGTGTAAGCATTACTTGCTAGTGGGTAAACTTTCCCACAAATCGTCACCTGTTTTCTCATGTACGACTACCTCCACTTGCGACAGTTGGCTCATATACAGACTTAAACCAATTTTTCTTCACTGTTTCGGGGGTCTCTTCTGTTGTCCGACGACGAACCACCTGATCAAGTGGACGTGGACTGGCTGTGAATTTCAATTCCACTTCATTGATATCACTACCATTCTTGGTTTTTGAGCCTACTGTTGGTCGAGAGGCATAACAGTAATAGAGGACATGAAGTGTCTCCTTCTTATCCCCTTCAAAACGGAACATTAATGCGAAGTTTTTCCGAGTTGCATTGGATGATTCCGTAATCACCTTATTGGTATCATCTAGTGTTTCTCCTAACACTCGAGTTAAGAACTCTTGTGTTAAAAGGGCAACCTTCAAAGTTCCACTATAACCATCATTAGACTCAGTCGTATAAAAGTTGATATTATCCGCTTTGTAGGAACCTGAATCTCCTGTTGCTTCAAGGGTCAACTCTGCAGCACCTCTTAATCGTTCAACATTCCCATAGGTTAAGGCTCCGTCACTCCCTTCCGTTGTGACTTCTGCCCAGTGGACATCTTGTAGACCAAACGTGACTTTATTTTTTTCAGCCATATGTTCTCCTTCTTAAAATGCAAAATGAAAAGCAACCTGATAAAGTTGCTCGGTATCAATATAAGTTTCAACCTTGTCAAAAAACAAATGTTGTTCCGTCAGAAAAGTTTCAATCTTCCCTTCAACGTCGAGGTCTTTCTTCCTTGTGTAAAGTTCAAGAATGAATTGCGCGCCCTTATGGTAAACCTGATTGTCTGCCCCAAAGTTTTCTGATTGCGGACTATAATAAACCATAAAAGGCGGACTTGGACTGTGACCTTCTTCGAAGTGATGATAAGCAATCGGAAGATGTAAGGCTTTTAGCTGTTTAAAAAACTCCTTTTCACTCATAAGTTACCTCGAATCTTCTTCTCCAAAGCTTGAACTGCTTTTTGTTCAACGGGGCCAATATGAGGACGCCCGGAAACTCGACCACCATTTTGTTTGGCATAGCCATTCTCAAGTAGATGAGTTAGGCCTGGTGTCCGATTATGAATCGTTTTCGTTTTACCAGTGGACGTGCTACTCGTTTCCTTTGAAGTCCACCCTCTCACATAGCGACCACTCCGCTTGGGCGATGTAGATTTTAGAGTCGCAATCGCCTCGTCCGTTACATCATCGACTGCTTCAACTACCGTCTCTGTTGTTTGATGCAAGTATTCCTCTAGCTCCTTTTCAATAGCCCTACTCAGTTCATCAGCTCTCATGGCTCTTCCTCCACTCGACATTTGACCATTTTCTTTTCAAAAAAGACATGGTCAATTGAAAGAATATTAAACGATTTCCCTTGAAAGATGAGTTGTGTATTGGTGGTATCAAGTGAGGCGACTTCTGAATCATATCTAAGAGTGACTATCAGCTGAAGTTTTCGTTTCGTTTGACCCACTTCAAATATCTCATCACTATTTGCTTGATTCACACTAGCCCATCGTGAAAATAAATTAGTAAACTGACTTGTTTCGTTACCAATATCATCTTGAGTAATCACACGTTTCTTGAAAAGAACTCGCTGGTTTAAAGGTGCAATTTTCATTTAAAACACCTCTTTTCGCAAACCACCTAACAGATGATAGAGCGTCTCTTTCAAATCATGATGGTTAGCCTCTTCTCGATGCTCGAAAAGATAAGCTACCGCATAGAGCATTGCGGAGCGAATAAGCGGTGTATCCACCAACTCATCCACTCGCAATACGTCTTTGCAGAGTTCTTCACTCGTTGCAATCAAGACTTTTATCAAATTATCTTCCTCAGAAGTATCAACTCGTAGATAGATTTTAGCTTCTAAAAGCGTAAGCATATCTTACCCTTTCATGGTGAGCACTTTGACAGCTTCAGGAAGAACCAATTTCCCATCCACACGTTGGCTACCCAAGAATCCAACTTGACCACTAGTCGCATACAACTCGTTCAGACGTTTGAAGGAACGCCCTTGACGGTCACTAATCCAATAGTGGGAGAAATCCCCAAAAGCAAGAACTTTTTGCCCAGAAGCAATTTCTGGGGCATAGCTTGACGTATAGTATGGTCGATTCAAAATCATATCTGGTACTCCTGCTTGAACAGATGGTTGCCAGATGTAATTTCCGTTGTTGTCCTTCAACTTACGCAGAGCCTTGATAGTAGAATCATTGAGAATCCAAACGGAATTCTTACGGTAAGGTGACTTGAGAGAATGATAAAGGTCCATCACATCATCAAAGGTGATGTTGGCACCTGTTGAAGTAACCCCTTCAGTAACTGTGGTAAAGACACCAGTTGGTTTACCAGAACCATCACCAATCAAGAAGGCTTCTTCTTCCTTAGACCCAATGCGTCGAGCAAACTCTTCTGCCATATAGGATTCAAGGTCAAAGACAGAGTCATGAATCAACTCCTCTGAAATCTTGATAGCTGTCCCAACCTTGTAAGCACCAAGAGTCACTTGGCCAAAGGTTTCTTCACTCTCTGGGTAAGTACCATTTTCATCCATCCACGCAGCCGTACCATGACCTGTCACCACTGGAATCTTGCGCTCACCATTTGAGGTCTTGATAATGGTTGCCAAACGACGGAAGAAGTTCTCCTCTTCAAGAGCCTTAATCAAGCGGTTCTCGTATTCATCAGGTACCAAGTAACCACCTTGACCATCATTCCCAATGTTCAAGGTATTATTAACGTCAAAGAAATTCTTTTGACGCACATTTTTCCAGAATGATTGGTTGTAAACAGTTGAAGCCGTACCTGTCTTCTCATCACCACCAGCATCAGTTCGTGGTTGAGAGACAATAGCCGCGCTAGTTGCTTGTGACAGTTCACGCTCAATACGTTCTTGGCGTTCCAAACGGTCAATCTCTTTTCCAAGGTCAACCACTTCTTGTTCCAACTTATCGTAGTGTTCACTATCTTCCTGTGAAATCATGCCCTTTTCATCACGACATGAATCTAAGAAGTTCTTGGCTTTATCCCAAACCTTGGCACGTTTTTCTCGTAGTTCTAAAATTTTGTCCATAGTATAAATGTCCTCCTAGGGTTTTAATAACTGTAGTCGTTTTTCCAAGGTGCTTACTGCAACCTTGGGTTTATCTATCAACTGTTCACACTTGGCGACCACTTGATTGGTTACTGTCTGCATTGAAAATGCATAGGCATCTTGTGACTCATCATTGTCATGAGTGCCATCGAAGATAATCTGATCCGCAAAACCTAACTCAACTGCTTTCTTTGCATTGAGCCAAGTCTCTCCATCCATGAGGTTTGAGAGTTTCTGACGACTTAGAGATGTCTTAATCTCATAAGCGTTGATAATCGACTCCTTCACTTCATTTAGAAGCTGAATAGCTTTTTCCATCTCACGTTTGTCACCACTCGCAAAAGTGGCCGGATTATGAATCATCATCATAGAGACTGGACTCATGTTTACAATTGTTCCAGCCATGGCAATGACAGATGCTGCACTAGCCGCAATGCCATCAATGTTTACGGTGACTGCTCCTTTATAATCCATTAACATGTTATAAATCTGAGCCGCCGCAAAGACATCTCCACCCGGGCTATTAATCCAAAGTGTGATATCTCCTTGTTCTGAAAGCAGTTCATCTTTAAAGAGTTGAGGAGTTACCTCATCCCCAAACCAAGATTCACTGGCAATCACACCATTTAAAAAGAGGGTTCGTTCCCCCTCATTTTTGGCCCAATTCCAAAATTTATGCATCTTTGATAAAACCTCCTGCGTCTTCTAACTTGGTCATGTTGCCATTGACCAAGTAAAGGTCACCACCTTCTTCTTTTGAAAGTGGGTTCATGTCCTCTAAGCGTCTAATATCATTTGTTGACAACCAACCATTTTGACGGCCTATGGCATAGCCATTCATCCGACTCTGGTAGTCCCCTCTTAACAAACCGTCCACATTGAACTTGATAAAGTAGGTCTTCTTCTCATCAGGTAAAAGCAGAGCTTTTTGAAAGGCTTGTTCAAATCGAACTACCCAAGGATCTAGCGTGTACTTCACAAACTCCAAGGACTGTTGTTCAATATTTGAAAAGGAAGATTTCTCCAAGTCACCGACCATATGAGGTGGTATCCGATAGAGTCTTGCAATTTCATTGATTTGAAACTTACGTGTCTCTAAGAACTGGGCTTCATTGGGTGGAATCCCAATAGTCTTATAGATCATGCCTTCTTCAAGGACAGCAACCTTATGGCTATTGTTTGTGCCTTGATAGACTTGATTCCACGACTCTCTAACCTTACTGGGGTCTTTGAGAATACCGGGATGTTCCAAAACACCTCCGGGATTCGCACCGTTCGCAAAGAATGATGCACCATACTCTTCAGTCGCCAAGGTCATACCAACGGCATTTTTTGCCATAGCAATCGGTGAGTAGCCAATTAAACCATCAAAGCCAAGGCCAGGAACATGTAAAACCTCACTTTTTTTGAGAATGATATTTCCTTTATCTTTGAAGTTCGGGTTGTCCTCTTCACTACGTTGATAAACATAGTAGAGTTCACCCTTATCATCACGCTTGACGGTCATCCTATCTGGCAACAAGGGATACAAGGCTAAGACCTGCCCTCTTCCATCACGAATAATCTGGGCATAAGCATTGCCCCAAATCAATAGATGACTCATGAGTGTCTCACGAAAGACAAAGGATGTCATGTCTGGATTTGGTTCATCATGAAGTAGGTAATAGAGCTGATGATTAACATCTTGTTCCTTGCCTTCATCCGTATGCTTGTAAACATGAATGGGGAGACTGGCAATCGCCTCAGCTAAAATTCGCACACAGGCATAGACTGCAGTGGTTTGAAGAGCTGTCATTTCATTGACATTCTTCCCTGATGTGGTTCGTCCAAAGAGGTACGAAAAATCCGACCCCTCATACGAGTTGGTCGGTTTGTCTCTTGCCCTCTTTAAGCCTATCAATTCTAAGATTCCCATAGAGCCTCCTTCTAAAAACTCAAAATTCCTCGCTGGTCGTAAATACTACCATCATCACCTTTATGACGGATACAACGGTCTAGTCCCATAATGAGAGCTACAATCCCATCAATCTTATCGACTGACTTCTCTTTGTCTGGCTTGATGTTACCAGCTGGATCTTGCCTCATGACCACATTTTGAGCCATCCATTTCAAAACTGGATGACCAGCGTGTGTGACCCTGCCCTCCATCATGAGTTTGTATAATTCCTTAGATGGTGGTGACATATCTTTATATCCCTGACCAAATGGCACTACAGTTAAGCCCATATCCTCCAAGTTTTGAACCATCTGTGTCGCATTCCAACGGTCGTAAGCAATTTCTTTGATGTTAAACTTAGTAGATAAGTCTTCGATAAAACGCTCAATAAAGCCATAATGTACCACATTCCCTTCGGTTGTTTTGAGATAGCCTTGACGTTCCCAAACATCATAAAGAACATGGTCACGTCGACATCTCAAAGGTAGCGTGTCTTCTGGCAACCAAAAGTAGGGCAACACAATGTAAGATTCATCCTCAGTCCGTGGTGGAAACACTAAAACAAAGGCAGTAATGTCAGACGTACTTGATAAGTCAAGCCCTGCATAACACTCTCGACCAAGCAGACTACTTTCAACTATCGGTCTATTTCCTTTGTCATAGACATGTTCCGCAATCCACGTCACCGTGGAACTTGTCCACATATTCAAACGGAGTTGCTTAAAAACATTTTCTTCAGCTGGATTGTCGATGGCATTTCGATAGGCTTCACGCACACGGTCAATCTGAATGGTGTGACCCAATGATGGATTTGCCTTATACCAATTTTCTTCATCCTGCCAATCCTCATCATTAGCTAGGCCATAAACAACTGGGTAGAACGTTTCATCTTTCTTTCGTCCAGACAAGATATCTAGTGCCTTCGTATGAAGTTCATAACAGATAGAGTTCTTATCTGTACCTGCGGTAGTGATGATAAAAAATAGTGGTTGTTCACGCGCATCACCAGAACCTTTGGTAAGAACATCATAGAGATGGCGGTTGGGTTGAGCATGGATTTCATCAAAGACAAGACCTGACACATTAAGTCCGTGCTTTGTCCCAGTCTCCGCAGATAGCACTTGATAAAAACCTGCATTATTGTAATTAACAATGCGTTTGGTTGCTCCCATGATTTTGGATCGCTTGTTTAATGGGTTTGACATCCCTACCATTTGCTTGGCCACATCAAATACAATGGAGGCTTGGTTTCTATCACAAGCAGCACCGTAAACTTCAGCACTTGCTTCACCATCCGCATATAACAGATAGAGGGCAATGGCAGCCGCAAGCTCACTCTTACCATTTTTCTTTGGAATCTCTACATAAGCGGAGAGAAACTGTCTGTTTCCATCCTCTTTCACAATTCCAAATAAGTCACGAATAATCTGTTCCTGCCATGGTAAAAGTAAAAAGTGCTTACCTGCCCACTTCCCTTTGGTGTGTTTAAGATTTTGGATAAAGGCTACCGCCCTATCCGCTTTCTTCTCATCGTAGTGTGAGGTAGGCAACATAAAAGGACTTGGTTTATAGTGATAAGTCATCCTATACCTCCCTCAATAGACTTTCCATTTCATCTTGTTCTCCATCACTACTATCAGCCTGTATTCGACTTCTTGCAGAAGGGGTTAGACCAAACTGCTCGGAGAACTTGAGCATGATTTTCATGTTGGTTTGAGCAATGGAAACTTGTGGAACCTGCTGGAGGTAGCCGTTCGGTGTTTTGATAATAGAGCCATGTTTCGTTAGGAACTCTTCTGCCTCTTTCCATCTAGCGTACGCTTGACAGTATCCTGCAAAAGCCGTCATATCCATATCTGTCAAAAGACCCATGGACTCGAGCACCTTGCTCATGCGTTTCCATTCTTTCTTGGCATCCTCTTCTAACCACGATGGGCATCGAGGAGCTTTCTTAGTTGGTTTAGGTTCTTTATGGTTGAGAGGACGCTTACCTAAGTTACCTTCAAGAACTTTTAAACCAGTTGGTTTTGGTTTACGTCCACGCTGTGCCAGGTCGCTCACCTCCTATCTTCCATTTTTCTGACACGCAAAAAGGCCTCTTGCGAGACCCTTTCGGTTTATTATAATTGTTCAAAAGCCCATTTTACTGCATGCCCAAATCTTGAAATGTTTCTTCAGCTTCAATGATTCTGTCAAACTTTCTTTCAAAGTTATCAAAGTCTTCTAGGCTATCTATGGTTTCATAGATATGAAGTCCAACCCCTTTGTATCCATTGAAAGCTACAATCACCCAATCTATGTAAGGGATGATACTTGAGGTTGTTCCATAGTTTGAAACATTTTTTCAAGTGTTGTGGATGTTGACATTTTTTGTTCTCCTCTTCTTTTGTTGTGAACATATTACCTCTAAAGGAGTTTAATAGCCAGTTATAAGCTCACTATTATCAATTATAATCTGCTATTATTTCTTTAAAAACTTCCCTATCCAAAGCATTCATTGCATCTAATGAGACCCCACGATGGTAAGCATACACAAGATGACCGTCACGTTTCAAGGTCAAATGAGCAATCTATTCACCATTGATATAACTTGGGTCAGTTGAAGATTCTCTGAGCAAATCGCAGACATAATGTCTCTCACCTCTATCAATGACTACCAACTCCCACATAGCCTTATTCCACCTTTACTATCCTATCAACTCCATAGACGACACTCAGCCCACTACCATTATCCCAATGAACTAAAACTGAAGCTAAGTCGTCATGTCCATAGACAGTACCTAGCGTTCCAATAGGTGGTGGAAATGGATCATCCATTTCAAGTAGTTTAACTCGACAGCCTACAGGGTATAAACATTCAACTCTTTCTTTTGCACCGTTATTCATTGTGAAGCCTCCTTCTTTTTGGTAGCTGTATATTACCATTAGTACCAAACACTATCCAGTAATCATCTAAGATTTAAGCAAGAAAGAATAGCCTTTCCAATCGCATAAACAACGGTAACTGTTACACCATTACCTGCTTGTTTGTAGAGTTGGGCATCAGAGTTTACGGCTTGAGCTTTCTCAAAGAGGTCATCCGTGAAACCTTGAAGTCTAAAACACTCACGAGGTGTTAATCGTCTGATTTTAACCATTCGACCATTCCAGACCACCACACCCATTTGACCACTGCAAGAGAGGTTATGAGCAATGCCCTTACCTACTCTTGCTCGTTTCGTTGGAGATGCTGGATAAGATAAATCAACAGAGTCACCAAGTTCTGCCACTTGATACCCTTGCTTTGTACCGTTCCTTACTTTAATTCCTTCTACAACTCCGTGTCTGTCTTGAGAAGTTAAGGTAAACATAGGCTCACCTTTCTCTTTTAATCGACGACCATTTTGACGTTTGTTCACTCGGTCTGGAGTTAGAATAGGTTGTACTTCCATCACACCAGAGTTCATGGCTGTCCTCTTGGTAGAACCTGCTGTGTAACGAGCAGTGATGCACCGTGCTTGGTCTGTTACCTTTGGTTTGGTTGTAGATTGGTCAATCAAGTAAAGCCCTGTCTTTGCCCCAACACCGCCACCAGTGCCAACTAAAGTTGTAGAAATACCGTCCGTATCATAGACACGATAGGACTGCATACCTCCTACAAGTTGCTTAAGATTGCCACTGCTTTCTGGCTGGAGAGGTAATACTTGTCGTCTACCTCTGCTTCTAAGATGTCCGATAGTGTAGACACGTTCTCGGTTTTGGGGAACTCCGTAATCTTTGGAATTGAACACTTGCCATTCAAGGTCGTACCCTGCTTCGTCCAGTTCAAGGAGATAGTCGAGGAAATCGACTCCTCTGCGACTTGATAAAAGTCCCTTAACATTCTCAAGGATGAGCCACTCGGGCTTATCTTCTTCACTTTGGCTCTTGAGGAGGTCAACGAGTGTAAAAAAGAGTCCACTTCTTTCAGCTCGTAGTCCAGCTCGCTTTCCTGCGATAGACACATTTTGGCAAGGACTTCCCGCAGTCCATATATCTGCTTTTGGAATGTCATTTGGCTTAAGTTTTGTAATATCATCTGAATACCATTCTCCTTCCGTATCATACATGGCTTGGTAACTTCTAACCGCAAATTTATCCTTTTCACAATAACCAATGCAGGTCATCCCAGCCAGCTCAAGTCCACGTCTAAAACCACCAATACCTGCGAAGAAATCAATGAAGGTTAACTGATTCATACTGACACCTCAACTAAATCCGCATACTTGATTTCTTTCCCATCTCGCATAACCTTGATTGATTGGTCACCAGTCGCTTCAAAGTAACGTTTCACAATCACGTCCACAAACTTCTCATCCAATTCAATACCATAACAAATCCGACCTGTTTCTTCACAAGCGATCAAGGTTGACCCACTTCCAAGGAATGGATCAAGGACGACTGTTCCACGCATGGATGAGTTTTGAATGGGATAGGCCATCAATTGAATTGGTTTCATGGTTGGGTGCTCTTTGCTTAACTTAGGACGGTCGTATTCCCAAATGGTAGTTTGTTTGCGGTCAGAAAACCATTGGTGTTTCCCTTTGTTCTTCCAACCAAAGAGACAAGGCTCATGTTGCCACTGATAAGGGCTGCGACCAAGAACAAGTGAGTTCTTTTTCCAGATGCAGCATCCACTCAAGTAAAAGCCTGCATCTTTGAACGCTTTACGGAAGTTATACCCTTCCGTATCAGCATGAAAAACATAGATAGAGGCATCGGACTCCATGTTCTGTTCAACATTAACGAACATAGCAAATAAGAACTTATAGAAGTCAGAGTCACTCATATTGTCGTTCTTAATTTTACCTGCTGTCTCTTCCACATTGACGTTATAAGGTGGGTCTGTCAAAACTAAGTTAGCTTTCTTATCCCCCATCAATGTGATGTAAGTTTCTGGCAAGGTAGAGTCGCCACAAATGACTTGATGTTTTCCTAAGTACCAAATGTCACCTTGTTTAGCAACAGTTGGTTTCTTGAGTTCTTCATCCACATCAAAGTCATCCTCATTGACTTCCTTGTTATGGACCTTAGAAAAAAGCTGGTCAATTTCTGGGAATTCAAAACCAGTTAGGTCTGTATCAAAGTCAGCTTCTTGTAAGTCCAACATCAAATCCGCAAGCAACTCTTCATTCCAGCTACCAGTGATTTTATTTAGGGCAACGTTCAGTGCCTTAACCTTATTCTCATCTTCAATATGGACTTGAACGCACTGTACTTCTTTAAAGCCCAAGTCCTTCAAGACCGTCAGTCGTTGATGACCACCAATGATAGTCATATCATAGTTGACAATAATAGGTTCGACATAACCAAACTCTTGAATCGACCGTTTGATTTTTTCGTATTCCTTGTCGCCCTTTTTGAGAGCCTTCCTTGGGTTATAACTAGCTGAATTAAGTTGGTCAACTGTTAATGTTAACCATGTCATACTTTCTTTCGTCATCATGTCCTCCGTGGTGTTCTTGCGCAGGTTCTGCTACAAAATTTTCTTCTAGGGCTACCATAAGCTGTGAAGGTCTTACCGCACAGTTCACAAACATGGCTATCCGCTTTTTCAGGATGTTGCGTCACCCAATTCTTACGACGGCAACTGTCTGAGCAGAATTGTTTCGTTCTCCCTTTACGAGGTTGCTCAATGGGTTTCAAACATTCTTTGCACAATTGTCCATTTCTTTGTCCGTCAGAAATCATAGCCACTACTGCCTGACCATAACCCTTTAGATGAGGGTTAGTACTGCAGTAGCGTTTGACTGCCGTCAGACTGAGGTCAAGCAAGTTTGCGATTTTGCGATAGCCCAGACCCTCGTTTCTCATTTTCCACACTTGTTTTGCTTTAAAATCGTTCATTTTAACCTCTTTTAGTTAGCTTTTATCCCAGTTTTTGGGTAAAAATAAACGACAAGATTTAATGAAAAACCTTGTCGTAGATAATGTTTGGGGTCAGTAAAAATCTATTTTTGTGTACCCCCTTTTGAATTTTGCGATTTTTCACGTTTGAGGGGGCGTCGGTCTTAGTCTCCCAAGGGTTTAGAGATTTCATCCCCCCTCCCCCAAAGGGTTAAAAATTAGATACTTTTGTAACGAAACTCCAAGACTAAAATCGATACGTATACTCCACATATCGGTCAGTCGTCTTGGTCTTCCTATCATGACAAGACTTACAAAGTGCTTGCCAGTTGGTTTGATTCCAAAAGAGGTCTTGGTCACCTCGGTGGGGTGTGATATGGTCAACCACTGTTGCCTTGGTCAATCGACCTTTGACTTTGCATTGAACACAAAGTGGTTGAACTTTTAAGTAACGAAGTCGTGCTTTATTCCATTGGGCATTGTATCCTTTGGCTTTGGTTGACTTGGTATCCAGTTGGTAGTTTGCTTTATGGTTGTCACAATACTTGTGACCATAAGGTACTAGGTTAGGACAACCATTTTGTTTACAAGGTGTGCTTGGTCTTCTTGGCATCTTACTTCTCCCAAGGAAGATAGGCTTTTGTGAAATGCCCAAAGCAAGATGTTTTGGTGTAGTCTACATTCAAGAGATGAAGTTCCTTAATGATACCTTGTGGGGTCAAGTCGTAGCGTTCACGAATCATTCCTTCCAGTTGTGTTGAGGTGTAGCGACTGGTTCCAAAGGTTTCTACATATACCGACACAGGTTCTGCAACTCCAATGGCATAGGCTAATTGTACTTCACATCGTTTCGCATACCCTTCTCGAACAATATCCTTAGCAATCTTTCGTGCCATGTATGCTGCTGAGCGGTCAACCTTGCTTGGGTCTTTTCCAGAGAAAGCACCGCCACCATGATGTGCAAAACCACCATAGGTATCGGCCACAATTTTTCGACCAGTAACTCCTGCATCCGCAAACGAACCACCAAGAACAAAACGTCCGGTCGGATTGACTAGAACTTTGAAATCTAGATTCTGACGGTAACGAAGTGCTACTGACATCATAGCTTCAGTCACAATTCGTTTCACTTTGGCAAGGTTGGCTATTTCAGTATGTTGGATGGAAACTAAAAAGGTATCAATCCGTTTCTTCTCATAGTCGTAGGATACCTGTGCTTTCGCATCCTTTCCAAGTAAGGGGTGACCAAGCGACATCAGTTTCTCAAGGACTCGGGTTGCTAGAACATAAGGAAGTGGCAGGTACTCAGGTGTTTCGTCTGTCGCATAACCAAACATCATTCCTTGATCACCAGCACCTCCATTATCTACTCCTTGTGCAATATCTGAGCTTTGGAGTCCAAGTAGGTTAGTTACCCGAACATTTTTCATACCAAGTGGCTCGACAACCTGACGAACAATGTTCTCGAGATTAAAGTAATGTCTAGTTGAAATTTCACCAGCTACCACAACTTGGTTATCCTTGATTAAAGTCTCAACTGCCACTCGACTTGATTTGTCATACTTTAGACACTCCGTCAAAATGGCATCTGAAATCTGATCACAGATTTTATCTGGGTGTCCAACTGAAACTTGTTCACTAGAAATAATCATAATTCCTCCACGCAAAAAGCCCAACCTTTATGAGGCTAGGCTTTACTTTATTTTACTGATTTTTGGCCTGCTTCGTAGGCTCTCTCCAATGCTCTTTTGATACCCCATACCGAAACATCGTAGAAGTCAAGATTGTCGCTCCAACGTTTTTCCAAGGTTTCTACAAAAAGTTCTTCTTTTGCAATTTCTGTTAAAAGGGCATTGAGTTTTTCTTGTTGACGCTTTGTCATGGTATTGTTCTCCTCTTCTTTTGTTGTGTACATATTAACTCTAAAAAGGAGATATATCCAGTCATTTCTGCATAAATTTAAAGATATTTTAAACAGTTAAAACCATCAAAACCGCCTCAAGAATGGCTTCACGTTCTTCTGTTTCAGGATAGAGTTCCCATCCTCTGTCGTAAGAAACGATTGTTTCTTCAGCTACTTCAATATCTAATTTGAAAATACATCCAAGGTCAATTCCAACTTCTGAAGGTTGGGGACTAACCTTGGCAATGTAATCCACTTTTTGTCCCTGATAATCAATCCGTCCGTCAGTCCACATGGTTATTCTCCTTTGGTTTTTCTAGGTTTATATTACCCTATCAGCCAAAGAATATCCAGTCATTTGAGGGAGATTTTTATCTTTTTTGACATCTTAAGTATATCACATGTCTAGGTTGAAAATCAGTACTAAACCAGTACAAATTTAGTGCTAATTTAGTACCAATTTAGTGCACTCAACCATCACTAGATAGGGATGTGATAATCTTCCACCTTAAGTTCAAGACTTTTTGAAGTCCAACGATAACACTTGCGTAATTGTTTTAGAATCTTACGCCTACGATAAGCAAGTGTTGAATGACTGATTTCATAAATCTCTTCTAGTTCAGTCCAACTCTTGCCTAAGTAAATTAAATCCTTGGATAATGGCTTCAAATCCTCAGGTATTAGCTCCATAACGAACTCAAAGTAGTAAAGATCCATTTTTAAGCAGTAGTAGGTATTAAGCAAACTACTGAGGTACTCTTGATTTTCTTGTTCTTGTTTTTCTCTAAAACTAAGAGAAATCAGCTCACTACGACCATGGTTTTTACTTTTCTTGACCTTTTCATGCTCTGACTTCTCAAATACCAGTGACTGAATCACACTATTCTCTGAGATAGGTCGATAGTTGAGCAATTTCTCCTGAACTAAATGTAACTTCATTTTCATGTCACGATAGTTTTTAGCTATATATTCCACCTTATCCATCTGTTCCTCCTACTTGTGCTTTAACAGCTTCAATCAGCCGTTCTTGTTGTGCATCTTTGTTTCCTAGTGCCTTGAGGATTTCCTCATCAATCGTTCCTTCAGTCACAATGTGTTGAATAACAACTGTCTCAGCCTCCTGGCCTTGACGCCAAAGTCGTGCATTGGTTTGTTGGTATAATTCCAAAGACCACGTTAATCCAAACCAGACCAAGTGGTGACCACCTTTTTGGAGGTTCAACCCATGACCTGCTCCAGCTGGATGAATTAAGCCAACTGGTACATTGCCCTTATTCCATTCACGAATATCTTCTTCTGCTTTCAACACCCGACTCGTTACCTTGAGTTTTTCTAAACGACCCGTAATCCGAGCCAAGTCATGTTTGAACCAATAGGCAACTAAGACAGGTTCTCCATTTGCGGATTCGAGGATATCTTCAAGGGCATCTAGTTTTTGTTCATGAAGTGGCACAACCGTATGATCATCAGAATATACAGCTCCATTGGATAACTGAACTAACTTGTTCATTAGGCTTGCAGCATTTGCGGCAGTTACTTCTAATCCGTCTAACTCTGACAAGACATACTCTTTCTTAAACTGAATGTATTTTTCTTTTTCCTTTTCTGACATACGCACCAGTTTCTTAGTTGAAATTAATTCGGGCATATCCAGATAATCTAGGGCTTTCATAGAAATGGTAATATCACTAATCTTGTCTTGAATTTGACACTCCGCATAATCCATGGGGATGTATTCATAGACAATGTTTCCATTGCGACGACCTTCTTCAAAGTAGCGACTACGAAACTCACCGATGAAGCGACCAAGACGTTCTCCTCCGTCAATGACTTTAAACTCTGCGAACAAGTCCATCAGTCCATTCGAGCTTGGTGTTCCTGTTAGTCCAACCACTCGCTTCATGTAAGGTCGCATAGTCATGAAGGCTTTGAAACGCTTGGACTGCCATGACTTGAAAGAACTCAATTCATCAATTACAACCATGTCCCACTTGAAATACGGACTGCATTGTTCCACCAGCCAAGGTAGGTTTTCACGATTTACGATATAGATATCCGCATCTTTCTGAAGGGCTACTTTTCGTTGCTTGGGAGTACCAACTATTTTCGAATACCGTAAGTTACGCAACTCAGACCATTGCTCAATCTCGTCACTCCAGACAGTATTTGCGACTCGCAGTGGGGCAATAACCAAAACCTTAGTAACCTCAAATCGGTCAAACATCAGCTCATTTACTGCAGACAAGGTTGTAGCCGTCTTCCCCATCCCCATGTCTAGGATGACTGCTGCATAAGGGTGACCTATGATGAAGTCCTTAGCGACTACCTGATAGTTATGTAATGTCAATTTCATCTAACACTTCTCCAATCATCTCAATGCGGTCAATGACATAAACCTTAAAGCCTAACCGCTCGAACAGTTTATGTCTTGACACTTGTAACTTCCTTGGCTTCTGGTCGGGAGCCTTTACTTCCACCAAGCCAAACTTGCCCTTGGGTAAAAACACCAAACGATCTGGAACACCAGAAAAAGAGGGCGATACCCATTTAGGACAAATACCTCCTCGAGCTTTCACAGACTTCACCAAAGCTTGCTCAACGTACTTTTCTCTCATCGTTCTAAATCCTTTCGTCAAATTGAAGTGTGTAGGTCTAGTGCAGTCATTTCCAAAACTCCTCTTATAGGCTTTTTTTATAGTAATTTTTGCTTATAGGATAGTTTTAGAAAAGACCATAATAGACCTACACAAAATCAAAAAATGTCACTCATGCTGGTCGTTTTAATCATCTATCTGAAACCTCATTCGAAATAAGTTCCAACCTTTCAGTCAACGACTTACACACCTAAAATAATCAAATACCTCTATTGTGGAGATCTGTTGACTAAAAATGCTGGTCATTAATCTAAGAAATCATAACCATCCTCTACCAATTTCAAACCAAGAATGTGGTTCCCTTTACTTGTCCGTTTTCGTTTAAACCCTGCCTGCTCAAGTGCAGAATAAAAATCGGTTGTACTGCGTGTATACTCCATGTTTTTGGCGCAATAGGCACGATACTGACTGTATAGTTCTCCTGATTTTTCTGACAACTGGTCGCCAACTTGACAACAGTCACCAAGGAAGTGTCCTAACCAATCATTTGCTTCACGATAGGCTTTGACGGAAGATGAAACGGCAGTTGGTACATTTGTTTTGAAGTTCGCTTTGATGGCTTTTTCTGCACCTTCGATAATCCAAGACATGATGGCTGGTGCTGCATTGTCATACAAATGGTCCGCAAAGTTTTTGATGTCAGAGCGACCAGTTATTTTGGCATTAAAGGGAATAACAACCAAACGTCGCCAAGTTCCATCATCGTTCGCCCCTACTTTAGGCAGATGGTTGGTGTAAAGAACTAGCGTGTGTGAGGGCACGAAGTGGAATGGATCCTTGTACTTCTTCTCTGCTTGAATCTCATCAGTTGAAGTAATCTGCTTCACAACGGCTGTATTGAGTCGCATACCCTCAGCCATCTCAGAAGCAATGACCAGTCGTTTCCCTTTAAGCTCAGCAAGCTCAGGACTGACATTTCGCTTGTTTGACATAGTTAAGGCATCCGCAGATAATTTACCTGAATAGCTACCTAGCACACGAGCAATGGTATTCCAAAAAGTAGACTTGCCGTTCGCTCCGCCTCCGTAGGCAATAATCATGTGTTCCTGATAGACCTTACCGATAGCTGCCATACCAATAATTTCTTGAACATAATCAATTAATTCTTGGTCATTACAGAAAAAGGTAGCTAAAGTTTCCTGCCATAATCCCATTCCCTGATCACTAGGGGAGACTGCGGTAATTTTTGTTATGTAATCTTCAGGATTGTGTTCTTGTTGCCCATTTATTCCCTTTCGTAAATCATAGGTAGCCTCTGGGGTATTGAGTAATAAGTCATCACTATCTAATTCTGACAATTCTACTGAAAGAATTGGTTTAGCTGTATTATAGACAGCCATCAAATTCTTATAGTCACGATGTTTCATAACAAATTTATGAAACTCTTTAGCTGCAAGATAAGCTTTTAAATATTTCAATTGAAGTGGAGTTTCGACTGCATTTTCTAGACGCTTTCCTCCAGCCTTTATGGTTAATTCATCAATACCTGAAGACTGAAGTTGCTTATCCGCAGATTCCAAGAGTGCAATCGCTTCAGCAAGTTGCTCATCAGTAAAGTGTACAACTGCACCTAGTGCCAACTGCTTATTCTCACGCCAGTGAGTTCCGTCATAGTAAAGATAGTCAGTTGCGTTGGTGTAGGCCAGCTTATTAGCATATTCTCTAGCAAGCACACCAGCCTCGCCTACATCTGAGTAATCATCTGGTTTTAAAGTTTCTCGATTGAAAGCATCGGGAGCCACATAACTTTTTGATGTTTTTATAGTTCTGTTGTAGAATCGGACCGCGCTCCCCCAAATGGTATCTAACTCAGCTTTGTCAAGTGGCGGTACACATTTCTGTGCCTGCTCATCAAAACCATCCCTAGCTTCTTGGGTCACGCCTAACCGTTTGAGAATTTTCGCAGCAAAAACTGACATCGTTGAATTACGACTCCCTTGCTGGATTGGTCCACTTGGAGGAGTATAGAAGTCTGCATCGAAATCTTCCTCATCTTCAATAGAAACAACTTGAAACAAATCTTCATCAATAGTTAGCCATGAATCATGCCATATAACCTGTGCATTTGGATTTCCAAAGAAGAATCGTGCCGCATCCTTGGCATGATCATCAAAAAACTTGTATTGATTACAGAGTTCTTCCTTCATTGCTACATAGATGTCTTTATCTGTTACCTCATTAATTTGGAAGTAGATATGAAACTTGGGTCTAGGTGCTTTTCCTGCCTTAGTCTGCATGTGACTACGGCTCGTCACCAAAGCGAAGTTATAATCCGCAAAGACGTCTTTAAGGAATTCTTCGGTAAGCCATTCATCAGGATTTTCTGTGTGATCATTATCAATATCCATGACTAACACATCTGACTTGATAAAGTTGGCATTGGAGCGAGTATTTTGGACAAAAAGACCTGCCACATGGTCGAATTGAGCTACGTTTTGTAAGATAGCTTTATCAGTGATAGTTACCATATTTGGATAGACCGTAGTTGTTTGTATTCCTGTCTGTCCAGAATGAGATAGGGTAAATTTCATTTGATATGCCTCCGTCTTTAGTTTTTAAATTAGGAAACTTGCTTCCTACCTTACTAAGTAAGAAACAGAGATGATTTTCCGCACTTCCGAAATTTTTTTTAGAAAAGTAAAAGTTTCCTATTAAATGCACAGGAAACTTTTTTATGTTCAAAAAATTATAGTGAGAAGCGGAAAAACACCTCTTAGATCTACTTAGTAAGATGTAAGGGATAAAAATATTCCTTACAAAACGGAAAAATCATTCGAAACCTTACTTAGTAAGATAGGAGGACCAAATATGGTAAACGAACCATACATCGAACCTGATGATGATGTAGCAGATACTCTCATCGCCATCAGCGTCATCTCAAAACTACTCGCTAGAAAAATTATGGAGGAAGAAAACAATGAGCAAAATGAAAGAACTGAATAGACTGATTCATGATATGGAAGAAACCGCAAAGTACTACCTTCGCTTGGTGGATGAGTTCAAGAAACTCCTCACTACTGAGGATGAAACAGCACCTAAATCAAATCCACCAAAAAATGAACCACAAAAGGAAATTCAATTGGAGGATGTCCGTGCTGTACTTGCCACGAAAGCAAAAGATGGCTATAAGGAAGACGTCCGTGCTCTTCTAAATGCTTACGGTGCTTCTTCACTCTCAGTACTTGACCCAAAACACTTTGCGGCAGTACTTGAAGAAGCTGGAGGAATTGGTAATGACTAACCACGCCATTCTATCCGCATCTGCATCACATCGTTGGTTGAATTGCCCACCGTCTGCTCGTCTCACCGAAGATCTGCCAGACACAACATCTGATTTTGCTATCGAAGGTTCGGATGCTCACGAGTTGTGTGCTTATCTAGTCGAGAAAGCCTTGGGTAGGAATGCGCGTGATCCAACTGAAGATTTAACATTCTACAACGATGAGATGCAGGAATGTGCAGAAGAATATCGCAACTATGTCATGGAACAAGTCGAGAAAGCTAGAGGTTACTCTCGTGACCCTACAGTTCTTATAGAACAACGACTGGATTTTTCTAAGTGGGTACCTGAAGGCTTTGGAACTGGAGATTGCATCATCGTGGCAGACGGACGTCTTCAGGTTATTGATTATAAACATGGACTTGGTGTTCAGGTTGATGCAGACCACAACCCTCAAATGATGTGTTATGCACTTGGAGCACTTGAGATGTTTGATGGACTTTATAATTTCGATAACGTTACCATGACAATCTTTCAACCACGAAAACATAACATTTCTACCTTTAAGATAGAAAAGACTGAGCTGCTTGAATGGGCTGAAAATGTACTCACTCCAAAAGCTGAACTTGCATTCAAGGGTGAGGGGGAGATGCAATCTGGTAAACACTGCCAATTCTGTAAACTCAAGAATGTCTGTCGCAAACGTGCTGAGGATAATTTGGCACTAGCCAAGATGGAGTTTGCGGATCCAGCTTCCCTTGACAACGAGGACATTGCAGAGATTTTGCCTAAACTAGACCTGTTGATTTCATGGGCAAACGACATCAAAGCTTATGCTTTAAATCAAGCAACAGATGGACATCCTATCCCAGGATACAAACTGGTTGAAGGTCGCTCTGTTCGTAAATTCTCAGATGAGTCAGCCGTTAGCCAAGCAGTGATTGAAGCAGGCTATGACCCTTATGAGAAGAAACTGCTCACTATCACTGCCATGACTAAGTTACTTGGCAAGAAAACTTTTAATGACCTGCTTGGTGGTCTTATCATAAAACCAAGTGGAAAACCGACACTCGTTCCTATTGACGATAGCCGTCAAGAGATGAACCTAGCAAAAAATGAATTTAAAGAGGAATAACTATATGACAACCAAAGTAATAACAGGACCAAACACTCGCTTCAGCTACTTAAATGCCAACGAGCCAAAATCTATAAATGGTAGCACTCCCAAGTACAGTGCCTCACTCATCATCCCAAAAGAGGATACTGCCACCATTAACAAAATCAAGGCTGCTATTGAGCAAGCATATAAAGAAGGTGAGTCAAAGCTCAAAGGCAATGGCAAATCAGTACCTGCATTATCTACTCTGAAAACTCCCCTACGAGATGGTGACCTTGAACGCCCTGATGATGAAGCATACAAAAATGCCTACTTCGTAAATGCCAACTCGCCACACAAACCTGGTGTGGTTGATGGCAACCGCCAAGAAATTATCGATACGTCTGAGCTATACTCAGGTATCTATGGTCGTGCTTCTATCACCTTCTACGCATTTAATTCCAATGGCAATAAAGGGATTGCTTGCGGTTTGAATAACTTGCAAAAATTGCGTGATGGTGAACCCCTCGGAGGACGCACTCGTGCCGAAGATGATTTTGCGACAGAAGACGATGATGACTTTTTGTACTAGAAATGGAGAATTTGGTAGATGATGTATACGATTTTAACTTGTACAATTATGGGTCTCTGGGTGCTTATCGGTCTATACTTCGGGTATATGACCATTAGAGATGACATTCGAAATGAAGTGGAACGAAAGGCAAAGCAAAACAAAGAAAAACTTAGCCAAACACCACTCAGTCGAAAAAACAAATAGAACTTTAGGTGGCAGTACTTCTGTCACCTTTTTCAGAAAGGACAAACTATGCCGATTAAAGAACTTAGCATCGACATTGAAACCTATTGCGAAATTGACCTACGAAAATCTGGTGTCTATCGCTATGCGGAAGATGACAGTTTTGAACTCCTTTTAATTGCAGTTTCTGTCGATAATGGACCAGTGACTGTTTACGACTTTAATAAAGAGAAGTTACCACAAGATATTCTTGAAGCTTTAGTAGAAGATAGAGTCATCAAATGGGCATTCAACGCTTCATTTGAGCGAATTTGCCTATCCAACTGGCTCAAGAAACATCATCCTGAATTCTTATCAGATGGATTTCTCTCCCCAGTTTCGTGGCGATGTAGCATGATTTGGTCCGCCTATTTAGGACTTCCACTCTCCCTTGAAGGAGTTGGAACAGTTCTCAAACTCAAAGACCAAAAGATGAGAGAGGGGGCTGACCTTATTCGCTACTTCTGCTTGCCTTGTAAGCCAACCAAAGTCAATGGGGGACGAATTCGTAACTTTCCTCATCACGCACCTAACAAGTGGTCTACATTTATCGACTACAACAGACGTGATGTTGAGGTCGAATTGGCCATCAAGGAACGGGTGAAAAACTTCCCAGTACCTAGCTTTGTTTGGAATGAGTACCACCAGGATCAGATTATCAACGACCGCGGTATTGGCATAGATGTTGACTTTGTAAAAGCTGCTTTAAAAATAGACGGAGAGAGCAAAGCCAAAATTCAAGCAGAGTTAAAAACATTAACGGGTCTTGAAAAACCCAACTCTGTTCTGCAGATGATTAGTTGGTTGCGAGAACACGGAGTAGCAACAGATTCTCTAGACAAAAAAGCTGTGAAAGAATTACTCAAAACGGTTGATGAAACAACTGCTCAAGTTCTCAAACTTCGTCAGCAAGCTGCCAAATCAAGTGTCTCCAAATACCAGGCTATGATGAACTGTGTTTGTAAAGACGGTCGAGCAAGAGGAATGTTTCAATTTTTCGGGGCTAATCGTACAGGTCGTTGGGCTGGTCGCTTGGTACAACTTCAGAATTTACCACAGAACCATCTTCCTGACCTAAAGGAAGCTAGAGAACTTTTCAGAACAGGTGACTTAGAATCTACTGAGCTACTCTACGACACACAAGATACCTTATCTCAACTTATCCGAACAGCCTTTGTCCCTAGTAAAGGAAAGAAATTCATTGTTTGCGACTTTTCAGCTATCGAAGCTCGTGTACTCTCCCACCTGGCAGGAGAGAGATGGCGCAGTAAAGTATTTGAACAAGGGAAAGACATCTACTGTATGTCCGCTTCTCAGATGTTTGGAGTACCAGTTGAAAAACATGGACAAAATTCTGAACTCAGGCAAAAAGGAAAAATTGCAGAGCTTGCTTGCGGCTATGGTGGTTCAGTCGGTGCATTGAAAGCCATGGGAGCACTTGATATGGGACTATCAGAGGAAGAACTCCAACCACTTGTTAACTCATGGCGACAAGCAAATCCGAATATCGTTCTCTATTGGTGGGATGTCGATAATGCTGTAAAGACTGCTGTAAAGGAACTACTTCCAACATCTACTCAAAATATTCAATTTGAAGTCAAAAGTGGTATATTGTTCATCACCCTTCCTTCTGGTCGCAAACTAGCGTATATCAAACCAAGAATTGGCGAGAACCAGTTCGGTGGAGAGTCCGTCACTTACGAAGGAACTGGAACTGCCAAACGTTGGGAGAGGTTAGAAAGCTACGGTCCAAAATTTGTAGAGAACATTGTTCAAGCTATCAGTAGAGACATACTTGCGTTCTCTATGAAGCAACTAAATGATTTCAAGATTGTAGGCCATGTCCACGATGAAGTAATAATCGAATGTCCAATTGAACAAAAACTTGATGAAGTTGCATCATTAATGGGGATAGCACCTGACTGGTTGTCTGATATTAATCTTAGGGCTGATGGATATGAATGCTTTTTCTATCAAAAAGACTAGCAAAAAATCGCCACCTCGTAATTGAGATGGCGATTCTGTTATTTATTAAATTTGTTGTAAAGCTCTAACCCTTCTTTCTGAGTATTTTTTACTTTCTTATATCCAGCAGATTTCTGTACTCCTAGTTTTTCAAAGATTTCCTTATTCTCGTAACCATCAAATAACATTTCCAAAATATCTGGTGCTTGAAAATTTGATTCTGCAAGTTTTGCTTTCAAAAACTCAAACTGATCCATGAATAGATAAAGCTCAATGTCATCATCTATCATTGGTAAATCTTGTTTCTCTGTGAATGCTTCCCAAGATGAAATCTTAGGAGCATTTTTACTTGGCTTACGATAATCTTTAAGATAATCATTAACTGAGTTATTGTACCACCAGACCATCTGTTCATAGTCCTCTTCTGCGACTGGAACAAAGGCAGTTAGTATTGGAATACCCATAATACGACATTGACGAAACGTACCACGTAGCAAACCTGAATGGCGTGAATCCATGTAATAATCCTGCACGAACATGGGTGCTAGTACTTCACTTTCAGTTGGTTGTACTCCAGTTGATGAAGATTGAGTTTGGCAGTAGTTGAAAAAGTTGACATTGATTGTCATGATAAATTGGCTTCCCAGTTAATACCGAAAGCACACATGACAAATCAAGGCATGCAAAAAATATTCTTGACCGCATAGTTACTTTCCTCTATGTTATCGGTCAGCCAATTTCACAAGCTGAAAAAAGTAATCAATACCAAAACATCTGAAATTATGGTCGTCGTCACGACTCCGTTTTTGTAATGATAATCGTTTAGAGATATCTCATCTCTTAGTTAAATTGTAATAGAAAATAATCCGTAATTGAAGTTCACGATTAAAACGATTACTATTTAATATCGTTATTGTTTTTTTGTCTATTTTAGGTTAAAATTACATTATTATAATCCGGAAAGTAATCTATATATGGAAAGTAAATTTACATTCAAAAATAAGATTGAAAAGTATTCATTAACAGACACTTTTGATCCGAACTCTGGTCAGGAGATTCTTACATTATATTGCTCACACATGCCTAAACCTGATTATGCAAAGTATAATTTTGATAGCTTAACGGGTCTTGTTACAAGTAATGTAGACTCAAAAAAAAATAATCCGTTTGGTGAGTTCTTGTCCATTAACAAAAGTACCTTTATAGATTATTTAAATAAATATGGATTTTTATTTGATTGGGAAAGTAGTGAAAATTATGATAGCATTGAGTTTAATTACATTCTTGAATTTCAAAGCAGACTTAAACTTCTTTTATCAATTTTTAACAATATCGCCAAATCGATTGAATACAAAGAATTATTATTAAGTACATTCTTATTAATTGGTAAGCCACAGTTAGAGCTAAATCTTGGAAAAAGTAAATTCATATTCCCCTCTTTGTTTCCATTTCATGTGCTTCGCAATTCAATACCAGAAAAAAACTTAAGTGATATGACAACCAGGCATACCTCTTCAACTGGTAAAATAACGACGTACATAAAGGTAGAGAATAAATTTTCCGAAAACGGATACACATGTGATTTAGATTTTTTATATTATCAAGACATAATTGAAAATTTACAATACGATGATTTTATAAAAGATATTTTTTATCTGTATGTAAACAAGCCTGCAAATCTTGAACCTATAACAGCACACATTATTGACTTCATATATTTGTTTTTCAGTAAAGTTGGTATTTGCGACATTTCAAATACGAATTTAAAATTTGAAGATGAAGACTTATCAAATTTTATGAAATCAAGTGAATTGAAAAATGCACTATTAATCTTGTCAAAGGAAATACTTGCACTGGAAATTAATAGAGGATTAGCTAAAGTCCAACCTAAAATAAATTTAGATACTTTACTACCTGATTGGAATTTACCAGATTTAATTTCAGCATTTTACTTCACTTTATTTTACTCAAATCCTAAAATTGCCATGTATAAAATTTGCGAGAATATAGGATGTAACACCCCATTTTATGTCCAAAGGTCAAATACAATAAAAAAATATTGCTCTGAAAGTTGTAAGAACGCTTCTTCTCAGAGAAGATATAGAAATAAACAAAAAGACTTTCAGTGAAAATTATCACTGAAAGTCTTATTACATATTTGCTAATTTTTCATCAACCTTCTCGGAGATTAAATCGGATAATTCTTGGATATACTGAGTCCGATTTCTAGCAGAATTATGTACCAAAGTTTTTACATCGACTAAAATACCTTGAACTCGCTCATAAGTTTTATCCTGACCCTTCCACTCACCAAGAGCTTCTCCGATATACTGATACATTCCATCTGTTTGAAAAATTTCGTGACTCTTTGAAAATGGCATTAAGAATGCATTATAAACTTTTGAATTCTGTCCATGTAATTTTTTAAGCAAATCTTGATTTGCCACATACTCACCATATGTAATTTGCTTATTAATACTTGTAGAAGGAGGCAAATCTTTCATTAAGTTAGTTTGACCAAACTTGTAATATTTTGCATCTAATACAAAAACATTGTCATTATGAACCATAATAGTATCCGGTTCTAATGCATACCCTTTTGAAGTTTTTGTCTCAAAAACTAAATCCCATTTTGTTCTAGGAAAATATGAAGTTTTATTGGCAATTCCATATGTATAATCTATAAGATTTTCCCAGATATATTGGAAATTATTAGTTCCAAAATAAAACTTATCAGGTTCCTCTTGCCTATCCTTATAATTAAGTATGTCAATCATACTTTGGAAAAGTCTTCTCTCCATATCATTAAAAGTTGTAGCCATCTTTTTTTTGATTATAGACTCAAACTGAGATCTATTATAATTAATACGAGCTTTTTCAGGTTGAGGAAGCTGATACAGCCATCCCATATTTAGAAAAGCTTCATATACACAGAATTTGTTTATTTCCGTTAAAAGAGTAATATCAGTATCACTTTGCTTCTTAGATTCCATTTTCAAAAATTTAAATCCATTTCCTTGAACAACTGGTTGAACACGTTTTATAGTTCTCGCCCAATTAATTCGGCCACCCAAAGTTTGAATATAGTACTCTTCAGTCTCCTTGTAATATGTACCACGATTAATAAAATCATGTATAACAAATGTATAAGCCTCCATAGGAAAGTTTAACGTTTTTAGAGCTTGATTCACGTTTACAGTTCTTAGGCGAGACTCTTCATCATTATGAGCTTGTAAGACGGAAACAAGGGCAATTATGTCTCTTCTTGCTGTTTCTACATCTTTTGCAATCTCAAACCCTAATGGAAAATTTACAGTAACTTCTTGTACACCTTCTATTATCTCAGCTTTAATACCAACAAACGTATCACCTTCCATATTTGTTGCAACACGACACATATCCAGTAAGGATTTATTCGGTACTGTCAACATCTTCTTCTCCTGTGTCGTTGTTATTATCTATTAAAGTTGCTTCCTTAAGATTTTCTAACTCCTCTTTGATATCTTTGGCGAAAACATCAAAACGCCCATTTTCAGGATTATCATTATCCGTGAATCGCTTAATAATTGCCTCTAAACTTGGATACAAAGCAACATCAAAGATATCTTCACGATTAAACTTGAAGGCATCATCCCAAAGATATTTCAAAACTTTTTCTGCAAAGCGTTTATTTTTTTTATTGAATTCATTACCGGAATCACCTGCTGGTACTTGATGTATCCGTTCAATATTCAATACATTACCAGAAATAAAATATGCTCCCATTCGCTTATCTTCTGAAGTTAGAGTCTGGCTACTAGTCTCAAGAATTTTTTTATTGATAACTTTGTTGAATACTTTCCAAGAATATTGTGTATCAGCAATAAAATAATTCCCATATTCCGATAAATCAACATCATTTTCAATCATTTCCATTGTCCATCGACGTTGAAATGCTGTATCAAGAGTGAATACATTTTGGTCTGCGGTATTCATTGTTGCAAGTAACGATAAGTTAGAAGGGATTTTAATTTGATGAGACTTATCACCATAAATTTCCGTAGCAAGTATTGAATTGTTAATACCGTAGACGCTTTCACCGCTAGCACTTCTATCCAATAATTGAAAGATTTCTCCAAATATTCCGGGAGCATTGCCTCGATTTAACTCCTCAATTACAAGATAATAGTGTTCACTAGGGTTATCAATTGCCTTTTTCACAATTCTTGTAAAAGGTCCAGGTGAAAAAAGATAGGTAATATCTCCATTTTCTTTTACAGTAGGCATTATTTGTCCGACAAAGTCAGTATTCATATAGTCCGGATGAAAGACTAATCGCTCCATTCTATTTTCATCATTGCAATATTCGGTAGCAATTTTAAAACTTTTTCCAGACCCAGGAACCCCATAGAGAAGAATATTATCACCCACAAGGTTCGTATTGTCATAATTGGTAGTAACTACACTTCGGCTGTCCATTTCAACAAGTTCAAAGTACTTATTTACATCACTTAAATCAAAATCTGCATCAACGAGATACTTTACAATTATTGCTACATGTTCAGAAGAAGCATTAATTAACTTTAATAAAGCTAAAATTGGTGATATAAAACTATCCCCCCTGTGGATTTCCTTCCCGCCATGCCACCAATGATAATCGGTAACAAATTTCTTTAGAAATAACGTATCAGTTTCAGTAAGATCTACTGAGATAGTATCAAATAAATTTTCATCTAATTCACCATTTCTAGCTGTTTGGCAAAATTCTTTAAAATCATCGCCCGATAGTGTGTCCAACAGGATTGATTTATATTTAAGGAATTCTTTATAATATGGCGCTGCAATAAAAGCAAGATAAAACCACTGATTCGGAATTATAATAAACTTACTATTAGTGTGATATTTTGAATTATACTGTTCAAAATAAATTTCATCACCTAACATATCAATATGTTTTTTATAATTCTCTTTAAATTCAGTAGAGAGAATTACCTCAGTGTCATTTTTTGATAGAAATTCCGATGCTATTCTGCTTTGCTCATCAAAAATAACTCCTAAATCCTTTAGCATAATTAGGCCTCCTAAATTGACTAATATCATAAAATGTGTTAAAGTGTCAATTATAGGACAATTTGACCTTTGATAGACACATTTTAGAAAGTAATAGAAAATTGACTACTACCAATATTTTATCAAAAAAAACTACAATTGCAGAAAATCTTTCGGGAAATGATATAAAATATCTACGAAAAAAATATAATCTCACTCAAAAAGAATTAGCAGATGCACTCGGTCTTCAAAAATTTGGAGATAGAACCATTAGACGTTGGGAAGCAGAAGAAACGCATCCTTCAAAACTTGAACAGTCCAGTATTCAGTCTTTTTTTAATTCTCTAAAGAATCCGCCTTTTATTATTAGTGAAAATCTTCCGTTCAAAATGATCGATCTTTTTGCTGGAATAGGTGGAACTAGATTAGGTTTCCAATTAACAAATGAAGTAGAAACTGTATTTACAAGTGAATGGGATAAATTTGCTCAAAAAACATACATTACTAATTTTGGAGACACTCCAGAAGGTGACATCACTCAGATTGATGAAAATACTATACCAGATCATGATATACTCGTTGCTGGTTTTCCTTGTCAAGCTTTCTCCCAAGCAGGTAAACGTCTAGGATTTGAAGATACTCGTGGAACTTTATTTTTTGACGTTGCTAGAATAATAAAAGCTAAACGTCCAAAAGCTTTTTTACTTGAAAATGTCAAAAACCTAAAGACACATGATAAAGGTAAGACATACAAGATAATCATTTCAACTCTTGAGAATTTAGGATATAGTACATCAACTGTACTTTTTAAGGCCAGAGATTTTGGTGTACCACAAAATAGAGAAAGGATTTATATAGTTGGATTTGATAAGACTTGTGTAAATAATTTTAGTGAATTCCGTTTCCCTGAACCGTTTCATTTAGAAACTAAACTAGGAAATATTCTACAAACTGATGTTGATGAAAAGTATACTATCTCCGATAAACTCTGGGAAGGACACCAAAGAAGGAAAGCTGAACATAAAACAAAAGGAAATGGATTCGGCTACTCACTATTTAATGCTGATAGTCCATATACAAATACACTTTCTGCTCGATACTACAAAGATGGAAGTGAAATATTAATAGAACAAAAAGGTAAAAACCCACGTAAAATTACTCCACGAGAAGCTGCTAGACTCCAAGGTTTCCCTGAAGAGTTTATAATTCCGGTTTCTGATACACAAGCCTACAAACAATTTGGAAATTCTGTCTGTGTACCAACAATTCATGAAATTGCTAAACAAATACTAGCCGTCCTAAAAAAATAGTTAATATATAAAGTCTATCAATTGAATTGATAGACTTTTTTAATTCTAGTTGCAAAATATAAATATTCTGATATAATTTTGTTGAGTTATAACTAGACAAAAAGGAGGGGAACATGTTTTCTCACGGAAGATTAAAACAACGAAGACTTGAAATAAAGTTATCACAGACTGCAATCGCTAATCAATTAAATGTTCATCGTTCCGCTTACCATAATTGGGAAAACGGAAGAAACACACCTAATCAAAAAAACCTCACCGCTCTCGCTGCTATTCTTGATGTACCAGTCACTTATTTTGAATCTGAATACAATATCGTAAATAACTATCTTCAGTTATCTCCCGATAACCAGCTAAAGGCAGAGGAGTATGTTGAGGAACTTCTTCTTTCCCAACAAACTTCAAACGTCATTCCTCTCTTCTCAGTCCAAGTGCTATCAGATATCCAACTCTCAGCTGGTCTTGGAGAAGGATTCTTTGACGAGTTTGAAACTGAAACAATCTACTCTGATGAGGAACAATACGGTTACGACATTGCTGCTTGGATTGAGGGAGATTCTATGGAGCCTGTATATAAGAGTGGAGAAGTCGCACTAATTCGTTCAAACGGTTTCGACTATGATGGTGCAGTCTATGCATTATCATGGAATGACTCAGTCTATATCAAAAAACTCTACCGTGATGAGGATGGATTTAGAATGGTATCCTTGAATAAGGACTATCCAGAGAAGTTCATCCCTTACGAGGATGAACCTAGAATTGTTGGTCTAGTTGTAGGTCACTTTATGCCTGTCGAGGGAGTATAGTCATGAAGCTAAAGGATATTTTAGAACTTGGGACGTATGGTTTCAATCCGAACTGTAAAGTTGAAATATTCTGTATGGACAACTTTGAAGAGCGGCTAGAGAATGAAGGATTCGATGAAATTCTTATTCCTCAAAATGATGATGCAAAAATCTATCCTTACGCTTTTTTGATAGAGGATTCTATTTTGATTGCTATGACCGAGGTGGATGACGATATCAATGAATGTTAAAGAAATGATTTACATCAAAGACGAACGTATTATCTTCACCCCTGACAAATTTGAATACGACATCACTGACTACATCGGAGAACTTATCGAAGAGCTAGAGAAACTAAAAAGGAGATAATCCTATGGGCTATATCGACTATTCTATTGAACCTCAAAGTGACATAGCCTTCCTCGATATGAAGTCCTTCTACGCTTCTGTAGAATGTGTGGATAGAGGTTTACATCCACTCTACACATCACTGTGCGTCATGAGCCGTGCAGACAACTCGGCAGGATTGATTCTCGCTTCTTCTCCAATGTTTAAAAAAGTATTCGGTAAAGCAAATGTAGGTCGTTCCTACGACTTGCCATTTGATATAAACACTCGAAAATTCAGCTATCAGAATGCGTGGAAACAAGGTCTTGAGGTAACACCGAAGTATAAATCTTTCATCGAACACTGGGCAAAGCGTACACTCATCGTTCCTCCGCGAATGGACAGATATATTGAGAAGAATCTAGAGATTCAGCATATATTTCAAGACTATGCTGCTCCAGATGACATTCTCCCCTATTCAATCGATGAAGGCTTTATTGACCTTACTAGCTCACTTTCTTACTTTATTTCTGATAAGTCAATGTCAAGGAAAGATAAGTTAGATAATGTTTCGGCTATGATTCAGAGAGATATTTACAGTAAAACAGGTATTATCTCAACTGTTGGAATGAGTAATTCCAATCCTCTTCTAGCTAAACTAGCTCTAGATAATGAAGCTAAAAAAACTGCTACAATGAGAGCGAACTGGTCATACGAAGATGTAGAAACCAAGGTATGGGCCATTCCAAAACTAACAGACTTTTGGGGGATTGGTAGTAAAACCGAGATTCATTTACAAAAACTTGGTATTCATTCAATCAAAGAACTAGCCAACTTCAATCCTGATATTCTCAAAAAAGAATTCGGCAAAGTTGGTGTTCAGCTATGGTTTCACGCAAACGGTGTTGATGAGAGCAACGTCCATGAACCCTATAAACCAAAATCACGAGGATTGGGTAACTCACAAGTACTTCCTAGAGATTACAGAACCCAAAGAGAAATTGAAATCGTATTAGCTGAAATGGCTGACCAGGTTGCTAACCGTCTTCGCTCGGCACATAAAAAAGCTACTGTCGTTTCTATTCATATTGGCTATTCTAGAACTGAGATGAAAAAATCAATTAATGCTCAGAAAAAAATTGACCCAGCAAATCTTCCAAAAACAATGGTTGGTCATGTACTTGAATTATTCCGAAAGAAATACACCTCTGGTGCAGTGAGGCAAATCGGTGTGTCTTATGGTGGCTTTGTAGATGAAAACTTTACTCTACTGTCACTTTTTGATGATGTAGAACAAATTGAAAAAGAAAATAGACTTCAGACAGCAATTGATGTTGTCAGAGAACAGTTTGGCTTTTTAGCTATTCAAAAAGGAACCGTCCTAACCGAAGGTTCCAGAAATATTGAACGTAGTAAACTTATCGGCGGTCATTCCGCTGGTGGATTGGAGGGATTAAAATGATTGATCGTTCATACTTGCCATTTCAGTCAGCAAGAGAGTACCAGGATACTAAGATGCAAAAATGGATGGGCTTTTTCCTATCTGAGCATACATCAGCACTCACTGACGATGCAAACAAAGTAACGTATATGTCAGATTTGTCACTGGAGAAGAAATTATTACTCCTCAGTCAGGTGTATGCTGGGCAACTGAACACGCGCATTCATGTTGTTAAAAAAAACAATCAAGTTTCCTATACTGGAACAATACCAAGTCTGACCAAAGATTTCATTTTGATAAAAACTACAACAGGTCACATTAATTTGAAATTGAAAGACATTGTTAGTATTGAACTTGTAGAGGAGGTGCTCTATGAATCAGCTTGAATTTCAGCGTAATCACCTGCAAATGGACTATTACAGCGAGAGCTACCAAGATTTTGAACGTGACTTCTACCGCTACTCCAACATGAATATTCCATTGACCTTCCTGACCGATGATATCCTCAAAACAATGGCGACTTCACGTAAGAATTACTTTGTCCTCAATAAGGAAAAGTCCAGAGATAACCGCGATCACTTCTTCATATTTGAAGTAAGAACCTTAGAAGAGAATCCACTAATCTATCATTATACATATAAGAAAACTACAACATATTTAGCAGAAAAATAGGAGCAGTTCGATTTACTGTTCCTATTTTTAATCTTCATAAAATCTCAAGTCTTTATACTCTTTAACAATGGAGTCGCCAGCCAGAACAGACTATACTGACCAGCGACTACCTAAAATTTAATGTTTCAGCTTAATTTTCTTATCTCTAATTTCATAAACTACATCAGCTACATTTTCGAGTAATCGTTTATCGTGGGTGATAAACACGATAGTTCCGGTGTACTCCTTCATTAGTATTTCCAAAGCCTCTAAACTTGGTATGTCAAGGAAGTTACTGGGTTCATCCATTATTAGGATGTTATATCTACCCATGAGCATTTTAGCAAGCAACAATTTTATAATTTCTCCACCGCTTAAAACAGATAAGCTTTTTCCAATATCGTTCTGTTTGAACCCCATAGA
>OKWX01000051.1_pt1 | contig 91013 bp, 42 predicted proteins | sample 1607241 | NCBI WGS metagenome assembly OKWX01 (sample SAMN07501071, study PRJEB24779) | human gut metagenome | isolation source: stool | host: human infant | place: USA: Pittsburgh, PA
TATGGTCCGTTGGTCAAGGGGTTAAGACACCGCCTTTTCACGGCGGTAACACGGGTTCGAATCCCGTACGGACTATAAGTACCAGCTAGAGAAAGCTGGTTTTTTTGTGTCCTTTTTGATAAAATAGAGGGGTTGACTGGCCTAGGTCAGACATTTTATACCACTTTAAAATCATAAATAACGAGACCACGACCCGAAGAAAAACCTTTGTTTTGTGATGGTTATCAGATGATGATAAGCCCTTGGTCGAGTCGTGGTTTTATTTGAATAAGAAAACAGATAATAAGGAAATGCAATGACATACTATAACGTTGGAAAGATTGTAAATACACAGGGCTTGCAGGGCGAACTTCGTGTTTTGTCTGTAACAGATTTTGCGGATGAACGTTTTAAGAAGAAGAGTGTCCTAGCCCTTTTTGATGACAAAGATAATTACATCATGGATGTCGAGATTGCGAGTCACCGTAAGCATAAGAACTTTGATATCGTTAAGTTTAAAGGGCTTTACCATATCAATGATGTAGAGAAGTATAAAGGCTGCAGTCTTAAGATTGCTGAGGAAAATCTAACAGACCTTGATGACGGGGAATTTTACTATCATGAGATCATTGGCCTTGATGTTTATGAAGGTGATACTTTGATTGGTCAGGTCAAAGAGATTCTCCAACCGGGTGCTAATGATGTTTGGGTAGTAAAACGTAAAGGCAAGAAAGATTTGCTCTTGCCATATATCCCACCTGTAGTTCTTGATGTTGATGTTGCGGCTGGTCGTATTGAGGTTGAGCTCATGGAAGGATTAGACGATGAAGATTGATATCTTGACCCTATTTCCAGATATGTTTGCTCCCTTAGAGCATTCCATTGTTGGTAAGGCAAAGGATAAGGGGCTTCTAGAAATCAACTATCACAATTTTCGTGAAAATGCGGAAAAGGCTCGTCATGTAGATGACGAACCATACGGTGGCGGACAAGGCATGTTGCTTCGTGCCCAGCCAATTTTTGATACCTTTGACAAGCTAAACGTCACTAAGCCTCGTGTTATTCTCTTAGATCCTGCGGGGCGTACCTTTGATCAGGCCTATGCAGAAGAATTGGCGCAAGAAGAGGAACTGGTCTTTATCTGTGGCCATTATGAGGGCTATGATGAGCGCATCAAAACTTTGGTGACAGACGAGATTTCCTTGGGAGACTTTGTCCTGACTGGGGGAGAGCTGGCTGCTATGACTATTGTAGATGCCACTGTCCGTTTGATTCCTGAGGTTTTAGGTAAGGAAGCTAGTCATAAGGATGATAGTTTCTCATCAGGGCTTTTGGAATTTCCACAGTACACTCGCCCAGCTGAGTTTCGTGGCATGAAGGTGCCAGATGTGCTCTTGTCAGGTCACCATGTCAATATTCGACGTTGGCGTATGGAACAGAGTTTGCGTAAGACCTGGGAGCGTCGACCAGATCTTTTGGAAAACTATGATTTTACGGATGAAGAACGTCAGATTTTAGAAGAGATAAAAGCAGAAGGAAAATAAAATGTCAGAAGAAAAGATTTATGATATTACCATTATTGGTGGTGGACCAGTAGGACTTTGGGCTGCCTTTTATGCCGGTCTACGTGGCATGACTGTTAATATTATTGAGAGTCTGTCAGAACTTGGTGGACAGCCTGCCATTCTCTACCCTGAGAAGAAAATCTACGATATCCCAGCCTTTCCTCAAACAACAGGTGCGGAATTGACAGAAAACCTCTTGACTCAGCTTAAGCGTTTTGAAGATCGTGTCAGCATTCATTTGAAAGAGGAAGTTCAAACCTTTGAAAAGACCGATGGCATCTTCACAATTACTACTAGCAAGGGTCAACACTTGTCTAAGGCTATCGTCATTGCCTGTGGAAATGGTGCCTTCGCCCCACGTCCTTTAGGTGTGGACAATGAAGAAGATTATGCGGATAATAACTTGTTCTATAATGTGCATAGCCTGGACCAATTTGCTGGCAAGAAGGTTGTGATTGCTGGTGGTGGCGATTCAGCTGTTGACTGGGCCAATCACTTGGATGGTATTGCTGAGAGCGTGACCTTGATTCACCGCCGTGATGCCTTTCGTGCCCATGAGCATAGTGTAGAGCTTCTTCATCAATCATCAGTTAATGTGATGACGCCTTATGTACCCCTTGAAATCAAGGGTGAAAATGGTCTTGCCCAAAGTTTGACCGTTCAAAAAGTGAAGTCAGACGAGGTTGTGGAATTGCCACTTGATGCCCTTATTGTTAGCTTTGGCTTCTCAACCAACAATAAAAACCTTCGTAACTGGAATGTTGACTTCAAACGCTCTAGCGTTACGGTCAATGCTCAGTTTGAAACTTCACAAGAGGGTGTTTATGCTATTGGTGATGCAGCAGAATATGAAGGTAAGATTGACTTGATTGCTGTGGGAATGGGTGAAGCCCCTATCGCTATCAACCAAGCCATCCAATATATTGATCCAGACGGTAAGAATCGTCCGGTTCACTCAACATCATTAATTGAAGAATAATGTCAAAAGAAGACTTTGTCTTCAAACTAAGGAGAGACTTGTCTCTCTTTTTTCATGTCTAAAAACGTGGTATAATACACCTATGGCTACAACGAAAAAAACGAAAAAAGGGGCGGCTTCTAAGAATGGTAAGAAGCGTCTTACAAAAGCAGAATTAGACAGACAGAAGGCGATTAAGCGAATGCTATGGACCTTCTTTTTTGCCTTTGTCTTAATTTTCCCAGTCTTTCGATTGGGGTTCTTTGGGGTTACCCTCTATAATATCTTTCGAGTATTTGTGGGGAGTATGGCTTACCCTTTAATTTTTGCTATCTATGTTTATCTCTTTGGCTTTAAATGGTTACGTAAACACAGTAACTATGTCACAGGATTTTGGATGGTCTTTGCGGGGCTCTTGTTGGAGTTTCACGCCTATCTCTTTAGTCTAGATCGTATGAGCGGTCTGGATATTTTCCCTGGTACCAAGGACTTGCTTTTTGGGGAACTTGTGAGTGTGCAAGTCGCTCGTTTTGCGGGTGGTGGTATGTTGGGGGCTCTTCTGTACCAACCGATTTCCTTCCTCTTTTCAAATATCGGTAGCTTCATGATTGGGGTATTGATTATTCTCTTGGGTGCTTTCATTCTTAGCCCTTGGGATGTCTTGGATATCATGGAGTATGCTAAGGAAGCTTGGCAGAAAGGGGCTGAGAAGCGTTTGGAACGGACGGCTCAACGTCAGGAGAAGAAGGCAGAACGTCAGGCTCAGAAAGAACGTGAAGCAGAAGAACGTGCCGAGGCCGAGCGTCTGGCTGATTTAACTGTCGACGAGGAGACGGGAGAAATCTTAGATGATGCCGCAGAGGCCTTGCCACAAGAAGCTGAGATTTTTGCATCTGAACCTGAAATCAGTGATTATGCCTCTGAGGATTACTATGATAATCTGCCTCCAGAGGATTATGAGGATTTCCAAGAAGATTATGCACCTTATCCAGAGGATGTGCCAACCGAGGAGTTTCCGCCATCTATGGTGGTTGAGGGAGATGATGCTCCTGTCGAGGTTGATTTCACGCCTAAGGAACTCCTGCAGTATAAATTACCTCATATAGATCTCTTTGCACCTGATAAGCCTAAGAGTCAATCTAAAGAGAAGAACATCGTTCGTAAGAATATTCGAATCTTAGAAGATACCTTCAAGAGTTTCAATATTGATGTCAAGGTTGAGCGGGCTGAAATTGGACCGTCAGTGACCAAGTATGAGGTCAAGCCTGCTGTTGGGGTTCGTGTTAACCGCATTTCAAATCTAGCGGATGACTTGGCTCTAGCTCTAGCTGCGAAAGATGTCCGTATCGAGGCACCTATTCCTGGAAAATCTTTGGTTGGTATCGAAGTGCCTAACTCAGAGATTGCGACGGTTTCTTTCCGAGAACTTTGGGAACAGTCCAAGACGGACCCTAATAAGCTCTTGGAAGTTCCTCTCGGTAAGGCAGTTGACGGTTCGGCTCGTAGCTTTGATTTGGGTCGGATGCCTCACTTACTAGTCGCTGGATCTACGGGTTCTGGTAAATCGGTTGCGGTTAACGGTATTATCTCTAGTATTCTTATGAAGGCTCGTCCTGATCAGGTGAAGTTCCTCATGGTAGATCCTAAGATGGTTGAACTTTCGGTTTACAATGATATTCCTCATCTCCTTATCCCTGTGGTGACTAACCCACGTAAGGCCGCTAAGGCTCTTCAAAAAGTGGTAGATGAGATGGAAAATCGTTACGAACTCTTTAGTAAGTTTGGTGTGCGTAACATTGCTGGCTACAATGCCAAGGTGGAAGACTGGAACGCTCAGTCGCAAGAAAAACAGATTCCCTTGCCATTAATTGTGGTTATTGTTGATGAGTTGGCTGACTTGATGATGGTAGCCAGTAAGGAAGTGGAAGATGCCATCATTCGTTTGGGACAAAAAGCGCGTGCTGCGGGAATTCACATGATTCTCGCCACTCAACGTCCGTCGGTTGATGTTATCTCCGGTTTGATTAAGGCCAATGTGCCATCTCGTGTGGCCTTTGCGGTGTCTTCGGGAACAGATAGTCGTACCATTTTAGATGAAAATGGGGCAGAAAAGCTACTCGGACGTGGGGATATGCTTTTCAAACCGATTGATGAAAACCACCCTGTTCGTCTACAAGGTTCCTTCATCTCTGATGATGACGTGGAACGTATTGTGACCTTTATCAAGGATCAGGCTTCAGCTGACTATGATGAGAGCTTTGATCCTGGTGAAGTTTCTGAAAATGATTTTGGTGGAGCTTCCTCTGCCAATGGTGGTAGCTCAGAAGGTGACCCACTCTTTGAAGAGGCCAAGGCTTTGGTCCTTGAAACACAAAAAGCAAGTGCTTCCATGATTCAACGTCGTCTGTCGGTTGGTTTCAACCGTGCTACTCGTTTGATGGAAGAGTTGGAAGAAGCAGGTGTTATCGGACCAGCTGAAGGTACCAAACCACGTAAGGTTTTGATGACTCAAGAATAATAATCTGGAAAGAGTCTTAAGCCTGGTTTTTAAAGGAATTAAAATAGACAAAAGAAATGAGAAAAATGAGTGTTTTGCCATTTATTTTCTCATTCTTTTTTTATGTTCAAAATAGACCAAAAAACTGCAAAATATTCCATAAGAACGCTTACAAAACGAACGTTTTTTGCTATAATAAGAGAAAAAGTGAGTAATAAAAACTAAGGAGTAAAAAATGGACAATTTATTAACCGTTCATTTTCATAGTATGCATGGCGACTATTCCAGATACAGTATGTGGAAGTGGCTAGATGGTTATTGGGGCGAAGAAGCCCATTTTTCACGTGAAGATGATTTTGGTCTTGTTGGTCAGGTTACTTCTCCCTCCAATCGTTTTATTGAATCTGTCAATCTTTTGGTAAAAACGGAAGACTGGTCGAGGCAAACACATGATTATCGCGTTCGACGTTTCCTAGGGGATGCTCCAAATGCTATTTGGATAGTTGAAGGTGATCCAACGGTTTATTATTCTAAACAGGCAGCCTTGACTAGCCATAGTTTTGAAGGTCGCGACCAGCATGCCTTTGATGTGGCTCTTCGTAGACAGGAATTTGATCAGAAGTGGGGCTTTCAAGGTTGGTTAGGTCATAAGTATGAAAAAGGGGCTACAGAGTTTCGCCTTTGGTCACCTCTAGCTCGTCGTGTACAGCTCTTACTTTTTAAAAAGGGCAGTAAAAAACCTAAGATCATTAAGATGAGCCGAGGAACCAGTGTCAATAAGGACCGTCATGAGATGAATACTCACGGTGTTTGGAGTACCACTGTCAAAAAGGATTTGGATGGGGTAGCCTACCAGTTTCGTGTGTATCATGAGGAAAGCTTCTATCAGGATACGAGAGATCCTTATAGTATCGCCCTTAGCTTAGATAATAAAAAAAGTTTGGTGGTCAATCCACAGCGACTTGTCCCAAGAGGGTATGAAAAGGTTACCAAGCAAAAAGCGAGCTGGCGTAAGGCAAATGCTTGCTCATCCGTTATCTGTGAAATGCACCTACGTGACTTCTCGATTTTAGAGACGTCTGGGGTTAAGAAGTCCTATAGAGGAACCTATCTAGGTGCCTGTCAGAAAGGAACTAAAAATGCCCATGGAGATGTGACTGGTTTTGATTACCTCAAACGTATGGGTTACAACTATGTCCAACTGCAACCAGTCTTTGATCACCATAAAACCTATGATAAAGATGGTAAGCTTCTCTACAACTGGGGCTATGATCCTGAGAATTACAATGTTCCGGACCGTCAGTTTGCTGCTGATCAGAAGAATCCTGTGGCACCGATTTTAGAGCTTAAGAGAATGATTCAGGCCTACCATGAGGCAGGAATTGGGGTCATCATGGATGTGGTATATAACCATACTTACTCTTCTTATAGCTCTCCGTTCCAACTATCTGTGCCGGCTTATTACTACCGTATGCATGACAATGGGTCTTTCCAAGATGGATCAGGCTGTGGAAATGAAACAGCCAGTGAAAAGGAAATGTACCGTAAGTATATGATTGATTCTTTGACCTATTGGGCAGAAGAATTTGGAGTGGATGGTTTCCGCTTTGACCTCATGGGCTTACATGATGTCGAAACGATGAAAGCCGTTCGTTCGGCTATGGATGATATTGATCCTAGGATTCTTCTTTATGGTGAAGGATGGGATATGGGAATTGGACTTCCTGTAGACCAAAAGGCCAAGAAGGATAATGCAGCCTTGATGCCTAGAATCGGATTTTTCAATGACAATGCGCGTGATGCGGTCAAGGGAGCAGAGGTCTATGGGCACATCAGTAATGGCTATGTGTCTGGAGCTCCATTGGAAGATCAGATTGCCAAGAGTCTGCTTGGTAGCCGTGGTTTTGTAAACTACCTCATGCCTGGTCAGGTCCTCAACTATATCGAAGCGCATGACAACTACAATTTGAATGATTTGATGCACCATTTGCATCCACATGATTCGCCAGAGGATATTGAAAAACGTATCTACTTGGCTAATGCCCTCAATCTGACTATGCAGGGGATGTGTTTCATGCAATTGGGACAAGAATTCCAGCGTAGTAAGATGGTTGCAACAGGTGAAGATGGAAATTACACGGAAGCGGATGTTAAGCGTGCCATGAATAGCTACAATGCCCCTGATGCTGTTAATCAGGTGGATTGGAATCAAGTGACTCTTAAGAAAGACTTGGTTGCTAAAGTTGCCAAATTAATTGAGCGTAAGCAAACCGTACAAGAATTTTCATATCGTTCATATGCAGATATTTACGATAATCTCTATGTCGCAAAAGCTGAGTATGATTCAGGTATTGTTGAATTACATATTTCTGGAAAATTACGTAAGACTTTTGTGTTCGATAATATGAAAAAAGATTTGGAGATTTACTGACAAGAATGTCAAAAAATGTTATAATACAGTAAACGCTTACATAAGTGGTTTTGTTTACTTGTAAGCCCTATCGGTCTGAAGGGTTTTCTAGTGTATTTACATATATTTCAATGTTTTAATTTCTTGATAGTTAGAACTATCAAGGCTAGTTTAAGAAAGGAGTGATGGTATGAATCTCGATGAAGCCATGTACACATTTGGAACAGGTGAGAACTTCCACCTTCAGAATTATTTGGGTGTGCATGAATTAGAGGGAGAAGAAGGTTTTATCTTCCGTGTGTGGGCCCCTCATGCTGAGCAGATTCAGGTAATTGGAGATTTCACAGGTTGGTTTGATGAACCTCTGGATATGACCAAAAACCATATCGGTGTTTGGGAGGCAACTTCAGCTCTCCCAGAGGAAGGACAACTCTATAAGTTCTTGGTGAAACGTAAGGGAGGTCAAGTCGTCGAAAAGATGGATCCTTTTGCGACTTACTTAGAGCCTCGTCCTGGAACAGGAGCTGTGATTCGTAAGAAGAAAACTAAGAAGTGGAAGGATGGCCTTTGGATGGGTCGTCGTAAACGCTTTGGTTTCCAAAAACGTCCGGTTAATATCTATGAAGCTCATGCATCATCTTGGAAACTAAAAGAGGATGGTCAACCTTATACTTTCAAAGAATTGAAAGAAGAGTTGATTCCATATTTGGTTGAGATGAACTATACCCACGTGGAATTCATGCCACTCATGGCTCATCCTCTTGGGATGAGTTGGGGTTACCAGCTTATGGGTTACTTTGCTTTTGAGCATACCTATGGCACACCAGAAGAATTTCAAGATTTCGTAGAAGCATGTCACCAGAATAATATCGGTGTCTTGGTAGACTGGGTCCCAGGTCACTATACACAGAATGACGATGCTTTGGCCTACTTCGATGGTACACCAACTTTCGAATATCAGGATCATGATCGAGCTCATAACTATCGTTGGGGCGCACTTAACTTTGACTTAGGAAAAAATCAAGTTCAGTCTTTCCTTATTTCAAGTGCTCTTTACTGGATTGAAAATTATCATATCGATGGTATCCGAGTGGATGCAGTATCTAACATGCTCTATTTGGACTATGATGAAGGTCCATGGATGCCTAACAAGGACGGTGGAAATCGTAACTTGGAAGGCTACGGCTTCCTTCAAAAACTCAATCGTGAAATTAAAAAACGCTATCCAGATGTTATGATGGTTGCGGAAGAATCAACTGCAGCAACGCCAATCACCCAACCGATTGAAGAAGGTGGTCTAGGTTTCGACTTCAAATGGAATATGGGTTGGATGAACGATATCCTCAAATTCTACGCAGAAGATCCAGTTTACCGTCAGTATGACTTCAATCTGATGACCTTCAGTTTCATGTATTGCTTCAATGAAAACTATGTTCTACCTTTCTCACATGATGAAGTGGTTCATGGTAAGAAGAGCATGATGCATAAGATGTGGGGTGACCGCTATAATCAATTTGCTGGTCTTCGTAACCTCTATGCTTACCAACTCTGTCACCCAGGTAAGAAATTGCTCTTTATGGGTTCTGAGTTTGGTCAATTCTTGGAGTGGAAGTTTGATTATCAACTCGAATGGGGTAATCTTGAAGATGAGATGAACCAGAAGATGCAGGCCTTTACTAGCCATATGAATGTTTTCTACAAGGACCATAAATCTCTCTGGCAGATTGATGATTCTTACGATGGTATTGAGATTATCGATGCGGATAACCGTGCTGAAAGTGTTCTTTCCTTCATTCGTAAAGATGATAAAGGCGATAAGGGTGACTTCCTCGTCTGTGTCTTCAACCTAGCTCCAGTGGAACGTCAAAACTTCACTATTGGATTGCCAGTAGCTGGTATCTACCAAGAAGTGCTTAACACTGAGATGGAAGAATTCGGTGGCGTTTGGAAAGAAGGAAATCCTGAAACCCGTACCCAAAAAGCGAAGTGGAAGGACTATGAAAATACCCTTAGCTTCACCCTACCTGCTCTAGGAGCAAGTATCTGGCGTGTAAAACGTCGTTTGAAATAAAGGGTAGACTTAAACGTGTACACGATTTGTTTTTCGGGGTGATAGATAGAAAATCACAATTCTAAGATGCTTTTGATTTTCGAACTGTTACTATTAGTGAAAAACTTACTTTAATTGTCATAATCAGTTTCGACTGATTATCTCGTCATCCTTTTTGGGATGAAACTAAAAATCATGAGGGGGACTATTCATGAAAAATGAAATGTTGGCTTTGATCCTTGCTGGTGGGCAAGGAACTCGTCTTGGAAAATTGACCCAAAGTATTGCCAAACCAGCTGTTCAGTTTGGTGGACGCTACCGTATCATTGACTTTGGTTTGTCAAACTGTGCCAATTCAGGGATTAACAATGTTGGTGTCATTACACAGTATCAACCACTTGCTTTGAACAACCATATCGGAAATGGTTCAAGTTGGGGCTTGGATGGTGTTAACTCTGGTGTATCAATTCTTCAACCTTACTCAGCTAGTGAAGGTAATCGTTGGTTTGAAGGTACCAGCCACGCTATTTACCAAAACATTGACTATATCGACAGCATCAATCCTGAATACGTTTTAATCTTGTCTGGTGACCATATTTACAAGATGGACTATGATGATATGCTCCAAGCACACAAAGACAACAACGCGAGTCTTACTGTAGCAGTTCTTGATGTACCACTTAAGGAAGCTAGCCGTTTCGGTATCATGAACACTGACGCTAATAACCGTATCGTCGAATTTGAAGAAAAACCTGAAAATCCTAAATCAACTAAGGCATCAATGGGTATTTACATCTTTGACTGGAAACGTCTTCGCAACATGTTGGTTTCAGCTGAAAAGAGTGCCGTTGATATGTCAGACTTTGGTAAGAACGTTATCCCAGCTTATCTTGAAACAGGTGAAAGCGTCTTTGCTTATGAATTTGAAGGCTATTGGAAAGACGTAGGTACCATCGAATCCCTTTGGGAAGCAAACATGGAGTACATTTCTCCTGAAAATGCCTTGGATAGTCGTAACCGTCAATGGAAAATTTACTCACGTAACGTGATTGCTCCACCAAACTTCTTTGGTGAACATGCCCATGTTGAGGATTCCCTTGTAGTCGACGGTTCAATAGTTGATGGAACTGTTAAACATTCTGTGCTTTCAACAAGTGCGCAAATCCGTGAAGGAGCAGTTGTTGAGGATTCAGTAATCATGAGTGGTGCAGTCATTGGTAAAGGTGCAAAAATTAAACGTGCTATTATCGGTGAAGGTGCACACATTTCTGAGGGTGTGGAAATTGACGGTACAGAAGAAGTGCAAGTCGTAGGATACAATGAAGTAGTGGGGGTACCAAAAGATGAAGATTGATAAATATTCTGCAATTCTAGGAAATACCGTAGGATTCCATGACATGGATGGTTTGACTGAGCACCGTCCTATTGCCACCCTACCATTTGGTGGAAAATATCGCCTCATCGACTTCCCATTGTCTAACTTGGCTAACGCTGGTATCCGTAGCGTCTTTGGTATCTTCCAAAACGAAAACATCAGTTCTGTTTTCGACCACATTCGTTCAGGTCGTGAGTGGGGCTTGTCAACACTCCTCAGCCACTACTACCTTGGTATTTATAACACTCCAGTTGAAAGTTCAACTGTTGATGAAGAATACTATCGTCAAATTTTGACTTACCTTAAACGTTCAGGTTCAGACCAAACGGTAGCGCTTAACAGTGATGTTTTGGTCAACATTGATCTTAACCAAGTTTTCCACCTCCACAATACAACAGAACAAAAAGTTACTGTGGTCTACAAAAAACTTCCTAAAGAACTCATTTCAGATGTAAACAGCATTTTGGAAATTGATGAATCTGACAAAGTGCTTAGCCATGAGCTCTTCCAGGGTGGAGATAAAGAAGCTTACAATATGTCTACAGACATCTTTGTTGTGGATACACCATTCTTGATTGCAAAATTGGAAGAAGAAGCAGCTAAAGAAGAACCACGTAAGCTTCGTTATGTACTTCGTGATTTGGCAGTTGCTGAAAATGCTTTTGCTTACGAGTACACTGGTTACCTTTCAAATATCCACTCAGTGAAAGCATACTTTGATGCTAACTTGGATATGTTGGAATCACACAAATTCTATAAACTTTTTGCACCAAACCAAAAAGTTTATACAAAAGTTAAAAATGAAGAGCCAACATACTATTCAGACTCTTCAGAAGTTAAGCTTTCACAATTTGCATCTGGTTCGATTGTACGAGGAAAAGTTGAGAACTCAGTGATTTCACGTAATGTTGATTTGTCTGAAGGTTCTAGTGTGAGCCATTCAATTCTCTTCCCACGTGTTAAAGTTGCCAAGGGCGCGACAGTTGAATACGCTATTGTGGATAAAGGTGTTGAAATTGCTGAAGGTGTTACGATTCGAGGTACAGAAAACAACCCAGTTGTCATCAAAAAAGGTAGCGTTGTAACAGAGGATATTGTACGATGAAAATTTTATTTGTAGCAGCAGAGGGTGCTCCTTTCGCTAAAACTGGCGGTTTGGGTGACGTTATCGGTGCTCTTCCTAAATCTCTAGTCAAAAATGGTCACGAAGTTGCCGTAATTCTCCCATATTATGATGTGGTTTCGGCTAAATTTGGCGATCAGGTTGAAGACCTTGGCTTCTTCTATACAAATGTTGGTTGGCGTCGTCAATATGTCGGCATCAAGAAAATCGTTCGCGATGGTGTGACTTTCTACTTCATTGATAATGAGCAGTATTTCAACCGTGGTACGGTATACGGTGAGTGGGACGATGGTGAGCGTTTCGGCTTCTTCCAAATGGCTGCCCTTGAGTTGATGGAAAAAGTGGACTTTATTCCAGATATTCTCCATGCTCATGACTACCACACAGGCATGATTCCATTCCTTCTTAAGGAAAAATACCATTGGATTCAAGCTTACCAAGGTATTAAGACAGTCTTCACTATCCACAATATTGAGTTCCAAGGTCAATTTGACAGTGGTATGCTTTGGGAAATCTTTGGTGTTGGTTACGAGCGTTATGCTGATGGTACCCTCCGTTGGAATGATTGCCTCAACTGGATGAAAGCAGCTGTTCTTTACGCAGACCGTGTCACAACAGTTTCACCATCATATGCTGGTGAAATCCAAACACCTGAATTTGGTAAAGGCCTTGATCAAATCATGCGCATGGAATCTGGTAAGTTATCTGGTATTGTTAATGGTATCGATACGGACCTCCTTGATCCAGAAACAGATACTCACATTCCTTATCATTTCTCAGTGGATGATTTGTCAGGTAAAGCCAAAGACAAGGCAGCTCTTCAAGATCGTGTTGGACTTCCAGTTCGTGAAGACGTTCCATTGATTGGTATTGTCTCTCGTTTGACTGACCAAAAAGGTTTCGATTTGGTGGTAAATGAACTTCACAACATCTTGCAACATGATGTTCAGATTGTTCTTTTGGGTACTGGTTATAGCGACTATGAGAATTCTTTCTCTTGGTTCGCTCATGCTTACCCAGAAAAAATGTCTGCCAACATTACTTTCAACTTAGAGTTGGCTCAACAAATTTATGCTGGTTGTGACATTTTCCTTATGCCTTCAGCCTTTGAACCATGTGGCCTCTCTCAAATGATGTCTATGCGCTATGGTACCTTGCCAGTGGTTAGTGAGGTTGGTGGTCTTCGTGACACCGTTGAACCTTACAACCCTGTGACAGGCTCAGGTACAGGCTTCTCATTTGGTAACTTCTCAGGTTACTGGATGGTTCAAACCCTTGAAAAAGCTCTCGATGTTTACGAAAACAACGCTGATGCTTGGAAACAACTCCAGCACAATGCGATGACACGTGACTTCTCATGGGATACAGCAAGTTTGGCATATGTTGATTTGTACAAACAATTAGTATAATTCCAAAGATAACTTTTCTCGCAAGGGAAAAGTTATCTTCGTGTAAAGCGTTTGAAAACGCTTCTAAAATTATTTAGCCCCTAAGTTTTGCTTGGCAGAGATTATAGAGAAAGCGTCTAAAAGTCTGAATAGAAGAATAACTCTAATCGTGTTATAATATAATTGACTGTTTTGACAGTTTTGTAAATAAAGATTTTGAAATGTCTGTTTCGAATCTTGTCTGGCAAGGTTTGGAAGTTTGAGTAAAATTTCCAATTCCCTCTTATCTGAATAGATACCTGTAAGAAGTGTATTGAAGATAAGGAAGTAGTAAGAAAGGATTTCTATGCAACTCGAAAATTTAACAAAAGAACAATTCATCCGTGACTTTAAGGATACTCTCCATCAAGAGCAGTTGATTAAAGTTGCTAAGGCCACACCAACGGAGATTTTTACTGCCTTGGCTGGTTTGATCCGTAAATATTACACAAATACATGGATTGAACGTAACCATGCACTTTCAGACAATCAAGAAAAAATTGCTTACTACTTCTCGATTGAATTTCTTCCAGGTCGTATGTTGGAAACTAACCTTCTCAACCTTGGTATTCTTGACCTTGTTAAAGAGGGATTCGCAGAACTTGATATTGACTTCCGTGAAGTTGTAGAAGCTGAGCATGACATGGCACTTGGTAATGGTGGTCTTGGTCGTTTGGCTGCTGCCTTCATGGATTCACTTGCGACTACTGGTTATCCTGGTTTTGGTAACGGTCTTCGTTACCGCTATGGACTATTTAAACAACGTATTGTTGATGGTTACCAGGTGGAATTACCAGATGGTTGGTTTGGTTCTACAGGTAATGTTTGGGAAACACGTAAAGACCACGATATTGTCTATGTGAAACTCTTTGGTGATGTAGTTCTTGAAAGCAATGAAGATGGTCGCTTTGTCCCAACTTATAAGAATGCTCAAGTCCTTCGTGCCGTACCTTATGATGTGCCGCAAATTGGTTATAAAAATGGTGTGATTAACAATCTTCGCCTTTGGGATGTTGAAATTCCTGAAGAATATGAGTTGGATTACCCAACATTGGAAGCACGCCGTCGTGTGAAAGATATTACTGCCATTCTTTATCCAGATGATTCAACAATTGAAGGTAAAAAATTGCGTTTGGTTCAAGAGTACTTTATGACAAGTGCCGGTCTCCAAACAATCATCAAATCTTACCTCAAGATGGGCTTGCCATTGAAAGATATCCACGAAAAAGTATCTGTTCACATCAATGATACCCACCCTGCGGTTGCACCAGCTGAATTCATGCGTCTTCTCCTTGATGAATATGGTCTTTCATGGGAAGATGCTTGGAATGCGACTGTTAAGACTATGAGCTACACTAACCACACTATTCTTCAAGAAGCCCTTGAAAAATGGGATCAACAGCTCTTCAAACGTGTCCTTCCACGTGTTTACCAAATCATCTTGGAAATCGACAACCGTTACATTGCTGAAATGGCTGGACGTGGTATTGCTGCGGATGTTATCGAACGTACTCGTATCGTTAAGGATGGTCAAGTTCATATGGCTAACTTGGCTATCATCGGTGGTCACTCAGTTAACGGGGTTGCCAAACTTCATACCGAACTTCTTAAAGAAGATACACTTCACGATTTCTATACTATTTATCCTGAAAAATTCAATAACAAGACAAATGGTATCGTTCAACGTCGTTGGACACAAATTGCAGCTCCTGAACTTTCAGCAGCCATTGATGACGTGATTGGTGATGGTTGGCGTAACGACATCCATGAGCTTGAAAATCTTACAACTTACTTGGATGACAAGGAAGTCTTGAACCAGTTCTATCAAGTTAAGAAGACTGCTAAACAACGTTTGGCAGACTACATCAAAGAAACAACAGGCGTAGAAGTGTCTACAGATGCTATCTTTGATGTTCAAGTGAAACGTCTTCACGCTTACAAACGTCAATTGCTTAACCTTCTCCACATCATCAAACTTTATTGGGATCTGAAAGATAATCCAGATAAAGACATGGTACCTCGTGTATTCATCTTTGGTGCCAAAGCTGCCCCTGGTTATCACTTCGCTAAATCTGTTATCAAACTTATCAACGAAGTTGCCAATCTTGTTAACAATGATGAAAGCCTCCAAGGAAAACTTAAAGTGGTCTTCCTTGAAAACTACCGTGTCAGCCTTGCGGAACTTATCATTCCAGCAGCAGATGTCTCTGAACAAATCTCATTGGCTTCTAAAGAAGCATCTGGTACCTCAAACATGAAATTCATGATGACTGGTGCTATTACCTTGGCAACACTTGACGGTGCCAACATTGAAATCAAGGACGAAGTAAGCGATGAGAATGTTGTTATCTTCGGTATGGACAAGGACGAAGTTTATGAACACTATGCACGTCACGATTACTACTCTCGTGCAGTTTATGAAAATAACACAGTCATTCGTCGTGTCGTCGATACTTTTGTTAACGGTACGATTCCAAATGCTCAAGCTGAAGGTACTGAAATTTACGAAGCCCTCATCACCCACAACGATGAGTACTTCCTCTTGGAAGACTTCGCTGCTTATGTAGAAGCTCAAGAGAAAATCGATGCACTTTATCGTGATCATGACAAGTGGGCACGTATGAGCTTGGCTAATATTGCTAAATCTCATAAATTCACTTCGGATGATACGATTACAGAGTATGCTAAAGAAATTTGGGAATTGAAAAAATAGGCGATAGCTTATGAATCACAAAAAAGATAGCGACTAGAAATGGTCGTTGTCTTTTATTTTTTTAAGAAGAGAGATGACTGAGACAGATAAGCAGCATTTAGAGTGTCTGTTACAGTAGGAGTTTGTCCCTAGCTTAATCCAAGCCCTTAAAACTTGCACTTACTTATCAAGATGTTATAATGACCTATAGGTATAAGCATCAGAAAAAGGGGGAAAATTTATGGCTTTACGCAGCCAATTAATTACCAAAGAGTTTCCAGAATTAGATAGGGTAGAGCGCTTAAATAACGAGGCCTTTCCAGAAGAAGAACGTATTCCATTAAGTGAGTTTTTACAATTGGATGGTCATGATGATTATCATTTCTTTGCCTTTTATGACGAGGATGATTTTGTTGGATTTGCCTCAGTTCTCTACAATGCCAAAGTTTTTTATGTGAGCTTCTTCGCCATCGTACCTCAAATGAGGAGTCATGGCTACGGAAGTGAGATTATTGATAAACTGGTGGACTTTTATGGACCATCACGTTCTATGGTCTTGGAAGTAGAGCGCTTGGATGAACCTAATGACAATCCTGAGCAACGTGCGGCGCGTTGGGATTTCTATAAGCGTAATGGTTTTAAGACTTCCAATGCCTTCTTGGAATATGAGGGCTTGAGTTTTGAAATTCTCTATCGCGGCGATCACTTTGACGAAAAAGCCTACAGAGACATATTCCACAAACTTCAGGAAAATGCTTATTTTGATTTTAGTATTAAACATCGTCGCTTGAGCGATTTATAAACTATCCATTCAAACAGGTCTTAGTCGGCCTGTTTTTCATTTGTTTTTAACGTTTGCCAATCGTTTTCAGAATATTTTGCCCTCCTATGCTATAATGGAAGTACTATGAAGAAAGTAATTTTACAGTATCTGGCAAGTGCCCTGGCTGTAATCCTCATACTTGGTCTTGTGGTTTTCAATCGACAGCGAAATGACTCTTTGGTAAAGAAGGTCAAAGACCCTGAGATTTCCTATATCTATCAAGATTCTTTGGAAAATATAGATAGACTGGCACTTAGTCAGGCTGGGGTTATCCAATCCTATCAACTCGATGCTTTGTCTGTTAGGAAGGAAGATGGGAAGATTCACCTCGTTCTCCATATCAATCATTCCTATGATATGCAGGTAAATCTTGTCCTAAAGGCAGATATCTACGGTGATTTATCTGTGGTTGAAGCGACGCCATCGAAGGCTTTAAAGCTGGCCTTGGAGGACGCGTCTTATCAAAAACGATTGACCTTGATTTCACAAAAAGCAGACGCGATTATGACTCGTGACCACTGGGATCAGGGCATTAAGCCGGCCTATGTGGCTCAGGTCAGAAGTAAGATGAAAAAGACTTCCTTGACCCAGTTAGATAAGGTTTTACAGGACATTGACCAAGAAAGTAAGGAAGTGGGCTCAGATACCTATACGTCCTTTTTCCAAGCTTCTCAACTCCCTAATCATGACAAGCTCAATTTGGTTATGGAGCACATGCAGGTTTATGTGGACAAGTACCAGTTCCTCCAGTTAGGGAAGTCAGGTTATAAATTTTCTAAGAAGCTAGAGCCAACCAGTCCTTTTTATAGTTACTTCCGTGAGGCTATTATGGAGACCTATCAGACGGATCTAGGCCTAGGTGTGGATGACTTAGGTATCAAGCTCCACCTTTTTAGGTCATGGATTGATAAGCAGTCCATGGACTATATTAGGACCAACTACAAGGGCAAGACGGATTTAGATAAGCTTCTGGCCTACAGCAAGGACAAGAAGATTCATCTGGATTACACAACAGGTGCTTCCTATCATAATCGAAGCTTGGGAGACTTTACCTATCCGCAGAACATGAAAATTCAGCTACCTCAGACCAGTGTCATTGGCCCTTATGGAGTTAGCAATTCCCGTTTTATTGAGTTTATTGTCAATATGGATACGGGGAGATTTGTTTCTGAGTGGAATGTCTACAAGAAAAGGAAAGACGGTAGCATCGACTCTAATCCTAAGCATTATAAGATTGAAGCTGGCGCTGACATTGCCGATACGGATTCTGCTAACTATGGGCTGTCTAAGGGCTTGAATGCTGACCTACCAGCCTATCTCAATAATAGCCATACCTATCTCGACGTTCGTCATCCTGCTGACAATGCGATTAGACGCAAGATGGTTAGGAAGTGGAAAAATCCCAAGAATGTCTTAAATGGTGGGCGCTATGCTGATATTGTTAAAAAAGGAGGCTTGAAAGACCTTGAAACATGGAGACAAGTTAAAGCTGAAGACCGGCTCCAGGTCTACAATGCTTACCTTGATTATATTCGCTCTCATCTTGTGCTTAATGGGTTTGACAGCTTTTACCAAGAAACCTACAAGCCCCAAGGTGGAGACAAAAAAGACTGAAACCCTTGATAGTGTTCTTGTCGCTAAAAATTTCTATCGTGTAAGGGATGCCTATGCCATCAAGCTCTACGGGCAGGATGAGGGGATGTCCTTTGATGTGTCTGGCCAAAGACTTTTTGGATCAAACATTGCTATTAAGGATGGCCTATTATTTGGCTCAAGTCTTGGAGATTTGACCATTGAGGCTTATTTTCAAGGAGAGGTGTCCTACCTTTTAGAGGCGACCCAGAAGCTCCCAGTGGACAAAAATCGCATAAAAGCTAATCACTATAGTCAGGACATTGTTCTGAATAAGGTTTGGACTAGTTTGGAAGGCCAAGAAACCTCCAACAGTATCATAACTCAGTTTCAGGATAAGACCCTACTCAAGTTGCGGATTAGCTACAACAAAGAGTTTCTTCCCACAAAGATTCAAGGTTTCTACAATAGTCAAAACTTGAATGGCTGGCGGGACCTCTTTTACATAGATTATCCTTACAGTAATCAGGAAGCCTTCAATCAGGCTCAAGATGCCTATATACAACATATCCAGTACATGGAAACGCATCCTGAGGAAGAAGCAGGAGAGTTTGGTTAATAAAACAAATCACCTTTATCTCGAGATAAAGGTGATTTGTTTGCTCCTAAGATTTAAGTTTTAGTTTTGATTTGTGGCAACTTCTGGAAAAAGCTTGTCTAAGATTTTAGGAGTGATAGCTTGTCCAGGTCCTTCAGCACAGTAGGTGTGCATATACATAGAAGGGTTAAAGTTGAGCTCGATGCAGGTACAATGAGGGTTTTCTTTGCTAGCAGGTTGGGTTTTATCTGGAATAATGAGGTCAACCCCACAAGCCCAGGCTCCCATACTAGTTGCCATAGCTGCAGCTAGTTCTTGGTAAGAGGAATCCATGGTCTCAGTGACATCAATAGAGTCACCACCCGTAGAAATGTTTGAGTTACGACGTAGATTGACCTTTTTCCCTTCTGGGAGAATATCATCAGGGGTATAACCCTGTTGCGTTAACATCAGTTGTTCAATGTCTCCTAGCGCAATGATTTCAAGTGGTGAGCGGTGATCACGTCCTCGCAATGGATTGGCATTTTTCTGAGCGACCAATTCACGAATGGTGTGTTTGCCATCACCAACAACATTGGCAGCAACGCGAAGGAGGACAGCCTCACAACGCCCATCCAGAATGAAGAAACGGTATTCGGTTCCTGGGATAAATTCTTCAACAAGAACAGCTGTATCTTCTGCAAAGGCAATCTCGAGGGCTTTCTTATAGTTATCAAGGCTGGCAGGCTCTTGGAAAATGGAAATGCCCAGACCAAAGTTGGTTGATTTTGGTTTAACCACAATTTGCTTGTCCTTGATAAGAGGATAATAGGCTAGACCTTGTTCCAGACTGGTAAATTCGTCACCAGCAGGAACAGGGAAGCCGGCATTAGCCAGAATTTTTTTGGTCACGGTTTTATTAGCCATGGCAAGAGGTACTACATAGTTGTCTTTTGAGGTCATGTTACCATTTTTGACGTACTCAACATGATCTTTATGCCAGAGTTTAAGGAATTGATCCTGCTCATCTAGGATTTCAAAATGGATACCTTTTTGAATGGCATCAAAGAGTAGCATCTGAGTAGAAAGTTCCATCTCCTCATAACCCTTAAGAGCATAGTGGGCAGTCCAGTCGTAATCATGATAGGCAAGAGCCTTGTCAAGGGCAAAGTCAGCAAGGGACTTGTCTTTGATATGAGGTAAGAGTTGGGCTGCTAGTGTCTGACTAGGATCTGCAAAGGCATCTTTAACTTGTTTGACCAAACCTTGATGATAGTCACCTAGTCCAAAATGTTGCACCAGTTGGTCCAGAGCTGTCGTAATGTTCTGAGTTTCAGCTTCAGAAGGTAGAGGTTCTAAAGGATGAGAGAGGGCGATTTTTTCATTTAGCGCGTGACCTTGGGCCAGAGCCTGATCGACATTTTCAGGGGCATCCATCCAGAGGAAGGCCAGAAGGAGTAGGTGTACGGTATCCATGGTAGTTTGGCTAATACCGATACGCTCAAAGGGGTTGAGGTCGAAGTTACGGAATTCCAGATAGGTGATTCCCTTGTCAAGGAAGGAGCGATTAACTTTTTGTCCACGGAAACGAACAGCTGAGTAAAATTCTTTCTCCGCAATCAAATCTCCTTGTTCGATATAGCGTTCGATGGCAGAGACATAATCTTCTAGGCTTGCAAAGGATACTTGGATTTCTTCCTTATTGACATAACCATGGTCACTGTTACGGAAGGAACGAACGGGTTCTGGCACTTCTTGGTCGAAGAAACCTTGCTCAGCAACAGGTGCAGCACCAAAGAGATAGGTAATCCCCCAACGGTAGCGCAAATAGTTCTGAGCCAGCTTAAGATAGAGGGCGTTCTTGAAAGCAATCATATCAGTCTGGTCGCTTTCTTTGAATAGGGCCTCAACCAAATCTTTTCCTAGTTCCATATTATAGTGGATACCTGAGATAGCTTGTAGTTTAGTTCCGTATTTTTCGGCCAAGTAGTTGCGATAATGGCGTTCGAATTCATTTTCCAGTTGGGCAACTTGGATTTCTTGGGCCTTGATACGAGGTGGCATGGACAAGGGCCAGAGAAGTTCATCTTTACTGATGGAACGTCCAGCTACATCGGTAATGGCTCCAAGAAAACGACGAGCCTCAGTGGTAGATTTAGCAACTGGTGTGATGAGCTCCATTTGCAACTCACAAAAATCTGTTTGAATATAAGGGTGGAAACTTCGAGCTCCTAGGCAAGAAGGGTGAGGCGTATGTGCTAATTTTCCCTGTCTATCGACACGAAGACTTTCGCGTTCAATTCCAAAGTTAGCTTGAAGAATAGGGCTAGTAGGCTCTAGCTTTTGAAGCAGTTGGTTTATAGTCATAGAGTCACCTTTTCATCTAATGTTAGTGTTAGTCTATTATAAATAGGAACAGAAAACAAATTTCTGCTACGTTTGGCTTTAATTTACGAACATTTATGATAAGTTTGTGAAAAATAAGCAGGTTTTAGAGCGATATTTTTATCAAACATCATAAAATGCTTACAAATGTTAGTGAAATGACATTGTACTTGCAATTTTACTCAATTTAACCTATACTAATGACATATATATGAGAACGAAAAAATCCCTAGGGTCTGCCCTCAGGGGCTTTTGTATGCTCTCAAAAGGGTATGACCGTTCTTTTATAGATAAATGATAAGCATAAGACTCTTAGTTTTATGCTTTGCTCTGCCTAGAGTAGACGATATTTTTCGCCGTGGTCGAGACCATTCTGAACCTATTTGCACTTGTTCGAAGTTGCTCACAATTCGACGGTTCGCTCTGCTCAGGAACGATGCTTTCACCGTGATGATATTTCTATAACTGCAAAAGCAGTTATAGAAAGCGGAGTTATCGAGACTTTGGCTCGATAACTAGTCATGGAACGACTGAGTCGGTCGCTGACGTCCGCCATCACTTAAGAAAGCATCAAAAAAGAAAAATATCAAAAGAAAAAAGAATAAAAAACGGAGGTAATTATGTTTCAAACCCTGATCGCCCAGATAAAGGAATACAAGAAACCCTCAATCCTAGCGTCCCTCTTTATGACGCTAGAAGTCATGTTTGAGATTTCCATTCCCTTTGTCATGGCCAATCTTTTGGACAAAGGTGTCCAGCAATCTAACATGTCTAACATTTGGCTCTATGGTGGTCTCATGTTGGTCTGTGCCTTTCTGTCGCTTTTCTGTGGGATGCAGTCGGCACGCTATGCGGCCTTTGCCTCTGCTGGATTTGCCAAGAATCTACGTCAAGCCATTTTCAAAAAGGTTCAAACCTTCTCTTTTGAAAATATCGATAAGTTCTCAGCTGGTGGTTTGGTAACACGTATGATGACTGATGTTACCAACGTACAGAACTCTTACCAGATGATTATCCGCATCTGTGTACGTGCACCACTTAATCTGATCTTTGCCATTGCAGCAAGTTTCCTGATTAATGGCGAAATGGCTTGGATTTTCGTTGGTGTGACACTCTTCCTTGGTCTGGTTTTGGCTATTATTACCAAAATCGTATACCCTCTTTTTACTCAAGTGTTTGAGGCTTATGACAACCTCAATAACAGTATCAAGGAAAATATCACTAACATGCGTGTGGTGAAATCCTACGTTAAAGAGCAGGAAGAGACAGATAAGTTCAAGAAAGCTTCACGCCGCATTTACAAGATGTTCATGCGTGCTATTCGTGTGGTTATCATGTCTAACCCAGCCATGATGTTGTCTATGTATGCGTCCTTTCTCATGATTTCCTGGTTTGGTGCTCATCTTATCGTTATCGGCAAGCTATCTACAGGTGAATTGACTTCCATGTTCAGTTACACCATGACTATCCTAATCTCACTTATGATGTTCATGATGATCTTTGTCATGTTGTCTATCTCTATGGCTTCTGTAGAGCGTATCAATGAAGTGCTTAATACTGAATCAACCATTGTTTCACCTGAAAATGGCTTGACTGAAGTCACAGATGGTTCTATCAGCTTTGATCATGTAGATTTCTCATATACTGATGAAAATGGTGACAAGACCCATGTTCTCAAAGATATTTCGCTTGATATTAAGTCTGGTGAGGTTATCGGTATCCTTGGTGGAACAGGTTCTGGGAAATCAAGTTTGGTTCAGCTCATTCCTCGTCTTTATGATGTGGAGGCAGGTCAAGTTAAGGTTGCTGGCCACGATGTTAAGGATTATGATTTGGATAGCTTGCGTAAGCAAGTTGCCATGGTGCTTCAAACCAACGTCCTTTTCTCAGGAACCATTAAGGAAAATATGCGTTGGGGAAATAAACAGGCAACAGATGAGGAAATCATTGAAGCTTGTAAGATTGCCCAAGCTGATGAATTTATCCAAGAGTTTAAGGATGGCTATGACACCAAGATTGAACGTGGTGGTGCCAATGTCTCAGGGGGACAACGTCAACGTCTTTGTATCGCACGTGCCCTCCTCATGAATCCAAAAATCTTGATTCTGGATGATTCAACATCAGCGGTTGATACCAAGACAGATAGTTTGATTCGTCAAGGTTTGGCATCAAGTCTTAAGGATACAACCAAGATTATCATCGGTCAACGTATTTCATCCATCCAAGATGCAGACCGTATCGTTGTTATGGATGATGGCCGTATCGATGCTATTGGTACCCACGATGAATTGGTGGCTAACAATGCCATTTATCGTGACGTCTACAAGATGCAAACACAAGGGAAAGGAGTAGCAGATGCAGAATAAGAAAAAAGCTAATTGGGGCTCTCTAGCACGTCTTCTACGCTTTTTGTGGCAAGACTACAAACTTTCACTTTCTATCGCCTTTGTCCTTATTGTGGTTGCTTCCTTGGCAACGGTCAATTTGACGGCTTCTATTCAGTCCTTGGTTGACGTTTATGTTCAACCCATGCTCAAATCTGGTAGCCATGACTTTGGTCCGCTTTTACATTTCTTGACTTCAGTGGCTGTCTTCTGTCTTATCGGTGTGATTGCCAACTATGTGTCATCACTCCTCATGGCGACGATTTCGCAAGATTCTCTGCGTTCCCTTCGTAATCAGCTCTTTGCTCGCATGCAAAAGCTCCCTGTTCGCTACTTTGACACTCACCAACACGGTGACATCATGTCTATCTACACCAACGACATCGATGCCCTCCGTCAGGCTGTTGAGCAATCCATTCCACAGTTGCTACAAACGGCCATTACCTTGATTGGGGTGACTGTGACCATGCTTACGGTTAGTCCTCTTCTCTTTATCGTGGTCCTAGTCATGGTAGGCATCATGTTTATGGTCATCAAGAATGTATCAGCCAAATCAGGGCGTTACTTTGGTGAACAACAAAAGAATCTTGGGATTGAAAATGGCTTCATTGAAGAAATGATGTCAGGTCAAAAAGTGGTCAAGGCCTTTGTTCACGAAGAAGAAAGCATGGCTGATTTTGACAAGATTAACGAGCAACTCTTTGAATCTTCTTACTTGGCCAACCGCTATGCCAATGTTCTCATGCCAATTCTTGGGAACTTAGGAAATGTTTCCTTTGTTTTGACCGCCTTGGTTGGTGGACTCTTTGCCCTTAATGGTGTTGGTGGTTTGACTATCGGTGGTCTCATGGCCTTCCTACAATTGAACCGTTCCTTCAACGGTCCTATTACTCAGGTCTCTCAACAACTGAACTTTGTTCTTATGGCACTTGCAGGTGCTGACCGTATCTTTGACCTCTTGGATGAGCCAGAAGAAGTTGACCAAGGTAAGGTCACTTTGGTCAACTACGAATTGGTAGATGGTCAAATGGTTGTGACAGACAAGAAAACCAATCTCTGGGCTTGGAAACACCCACGTCCAAATGGCGACTACGAATTGGTCGAGTTGGTCGGAAATGTGGTCTTCCAAGACGTTGATTTCTCTTACGATGGTAAGAAACAAATCCTTCATGACGTTAATCTCTATGCAGACAAGGGGCAAAAGGTTGCCTTTGTCGGTGCGACAGGTGCTGGTAAGACGACGATTACCAACTTGATTAACCGTTTCTACGATATCCAATCTGGTGTGATTACTTATGATGGTATTGATGTCAAGCTGATTGAGAAAGATTCTCTTCGTCGCTCGCTTGGTATCGTGCTTCAAGATACCCATCTCTTCACAGGGACTATCGCTGAAAATATTGCCTATGGCCGTTCCGATGCGACACGCGAGGAAATTCTTGAAGCTGCCCGTATTGCTAACGTGGATTCCTTTGTGCAACACCTGGATAATGGGTATGACACTGTTCTGACAGATGACGGTGCAGGCTTGTCTAACGGGCAACGTCAGCTTATCGCCATTGCGCGTGCTGCCCTTGCCAATGCACCGGTTCTTATCCTTGACGAGGCGACATCCTCTATTGACTCTCGTACCGAAAAAATGGTGCAAGAGGGGATGGACCGTCTTATGGAAGGACGTACGGTTTTCGTTATTGCCCACCGTCTTTCAACCATCGTCAACTCTGACGTTATCATGGTTATGGACCACGGACGAATCATTGAACGTGGTGACCACGACAGCCTTATGGAACAAGGTGGTACCTACTACCGACTCTATACTGGTGGTCTTGAAATTGATTAACATTAAAAGAACTCAGGTTTTGCCTGAGTTTTTTTGCATATGAAGAAAATGATTCTTTTGAGACTTTTCTTGTTAAAACGATAGATTCGATATCTTAAATCTCAACTTCTTCTAAACCATGTGCGTCTAGTCGGTAGATCTTTTGGCAGACTTGTCTGAGGTAGTTGACATCATGTGATACTGTCAGAATTGCCCCTGGATAGTTCTCGAAGAGCTGTCGAACTTGGGGTTGTGAGGTGGGTGAAAAATTTCTGGTTGGTTCATCTAAGATAAGGAGCTGAGGGCTTTCTAAGACCAGGTGCAGTAGGAGAAGTTTTCCTTTCTGTCCTCCAGATAAATCAGAGATTGCATGGTTCATTTCATCATGACTAAAGTTGAGGTAAGCGAGATGGGAGCTTATAACTTCTCGTTCAGACTTGTCGCCAGTCTTACTCAAAAACGCTATTGGAGACAAATCCAGTGGCAAGATAGTGTCATAACGTTGAGGCATGTAGCCAATAGTCAGGTCTGTCTTCTGACTAAGTTTTTGGTAGAGATAGTGTAAGAGAGTGGATTTACCGCAGCCGTTATCACCAACAATACCAATTTTTTCCTGGCCTTTCAAAGAAAGTTTGAGATGGTCAATGGTTAGGTGGGGAGCTATGTTTATCTGCTTTTCATCCAGATTTAAGAGATATTTCCCCTGAGGTAGAGGGTCAATATGAGAAAAGAAAAGTTCAATACTGTCTTCTTTATCAGGCATCTGTGTCATGTCTTGGGCAAGGCGGTCGTAGCGTTTTTCTTGTGAGAGGACTGCTTTCATCTTTTTAGCAAGCAATCGTCCTTGCGTGCTGTCATGTGTATTGCGTAGGGTGGTTTGGACATTTTGTTTGATACGACGATGCTTGGCCATGGCTTTGTCATAGGCTTTTTTCTCGGTTTTGGCTTGCTGCATCTGTTGTTGATAGGAATCAGTGCGATGTTGGCTATAGTTATCATAATCGAGGTGCTCCACACTGGTCCTTGCCTGTCGACGACGTTTAAGGAGTTCCAGATGGATAATGGTATCTGCTGTCTGGCTTAGTAGGTCCTCGTCATGTGAGATGTAGACAATCGTTTTATCAGAGTGCTTGATAAAGTTTTTTAACCAAGTTATAGTAGTCAAGTCCATATCGTTTGAGGGCTCATCAAGAAAAATGATGTCGTGGGGACGAGCTAATTCTCGGATGAGTTGAATTTTGAGTTTCTCACCACCTGACAGAGAGGAGATAAGCTGACTGCTAGCAAAACGATCACTATCAAAATGAAGTTCATCAGCCAGACGATAGAGGGTAGCATAGTCTAGGTCATAAGTGTCCTCAAAGAAGTAGTCGTTAAGGGTTAGAGATTGCAAGCTATCCGAAATCTGTTGGGGAATATAGACCTGTGGGCTATCTGTTTTGTTAATAGTTCCCTCGTAAGATAGATGGTCAAAATGTGCTTTTGGATTGACCAGAAGGACAAGGAGACTAGATTTTCCATTGCCTTCCTCCCCAATGATGGCGACTTTTTCGCCTAGAGCTATCGTTAGATTTAGATCATGAACGAGTTCACGCAAATCCTTGGTATGTGTTATGGTTAGGTGTTGAATCTGTATCATAGGACCTCCTAGGTCAGAGTGTTTGTGGATATTGTTTCATGGGAAGTAGGCTTTTACTTCAAACAATATCAAAGGTCAAAAAACAGTCCTACCTTATAAGATAGAACTGTCTTGAATCTAGCTAAAAAGCTCTCTAGGAGATAGTGATGGTGTGGACGCAAAAAAGCGCAGATACCACCAATAAATTTTCTACAGAAAAAGAGCGCAAAAAAAGACATGAAAACAATCTATCAAATAAAGCAGGTTTATTGTGAATAGACTTAGTTGTTCATGTCTCCATTTACCTCCGAATGTTACTTGCCTTGATTGTACGCTGTCTAACGGATTTTGTCAAATGAAAATCTAGTCCTCTTAGACCGCTGATGTACCTTATCAACAGTCTCCACCTATGCTATGAGAGAAATAGGACAGTTCTACCTTATTATAGAAAATAAGTTTATATAAAGTTATAAAGAAGCTGAAGTCAATTTTACTCTTGAAATTAGCTGAAAAAGCAGATATTGAAGATTATTCAAACCAGTAAGGTCTAAGTCTTTCTATACTTAATGATTAAGGCTACTTACAAACGTTATTTGCTACAAATAAAAATATCTCAGTTTTAAAATCCAAACATTGAATAAATGAACATTCTAGCTGACTCGAACAATTTGGAACATGGCCAATCTTTTGAGTGTCTAATATTTGTGATGTACTTTTGGCTGTCTGATAGACTTCTTGGACTTCAATTAGCAAATGCGTCAAGATATGATTGTAGTGTTTGAAAAACAAAAAAATAAATTTACTTACTTTTTAACATGCGGATATAATAGGCTAATTTTTTTGCTTCAACGAGAAGAAATATTAAAGCGTAAATGAGAATATCAGCCATTTAAACTAGTTTTATTTTCTCATGAGTTTAGAATGATAACATGTTCAAGTCGATTAGGTTAAAAATGAAAGTGAATTTTATATTTTCATAGAAACTGGGAAATACGCCATAATAAAGAGTTTTGACATATTTTAGATAGAATTCAGGAAGTAAAAACAATAAAATTGTCAGACAACTAATATTTTTTTAAAAAAGTGAGATTAAAACCTTGACTGTAAATTGTCAGAATGTTAGAATATGGAGTGAATCATGACTATGAGAAAACTGACTTATAATCATGTGACCTATAACTAACTATCTTTTAGAGGGAGATTTTTAATGAAAGACTTTTTTAATAGACGCCAACGCTTTTCATTGCGTAAATATTCGTTTGGTGTCGCTTCAGTCTTGCTAGGAACAGCACTTTTTGCTGCTCATAGTGTACAGGCAGATGAAGTAGCGACTCCAACTGTATCGGCGGGTAATCCGGGCACATCCGTAGCAGGAGAAAGTTCAAGTAGTTTAGTCAATACTACGACAACAGCACCCCAATCAAATCCAGCAGCTAGCGTGACTTCCCCATCCGCTTCTGCAACATCTACGTCAACAGTTGCTTTGGTATCACCAGCTTCTGAAGTAGCAAGTGCTTCAACAACAGAAACAACGTCTACAGCTGCAGCACCAGCGACAACAGCAACGGCTGCAGCTACTGCTAGCTCAACTCCAACAGCTGCGGGTACTACATCTGTAGGTTCAGCACCTTCTTCTTCAACAGGTACAACTAGCACATCAGCTGTAACTCCAACAGCGGTACAACCTACAGTGGAACAGCCAGTCGCTTCAACAACACAACCGACGGCTACAACACAACCTGTATCAACGCCTACAGCTACTCAGCCAGTTGCTTCAACACAGCCTACATCGGCTTCAGTGGCACAACCTGCAACGACAACTTTGACAACGTCAACACCAAGTCCAACGTCCGTAGCGAATACAGCAGCTTTGACAACAATGTTGACGGCGAACCCAATGTCCGCTGCAGGAACTGCACCAGAAGTACGTAGTCGTAGCAGTCGTAGACGTCGTGATGCGGCAAATCCGGTAACAACTAACTATACAACCGGTCCAGCTACGGCAACTCCAGCTATGAGTGATCCTAACGGGGCAACAATTTCAAGCCGTCCCTTAGTTGTTCCAACACCTAAGGATTCTGGTCAACATGTAACTACAGGAATTGACTTTCAGTTAAATCCCAATCCGTCACAATACACCTTTGCTGTAACTGATCTAAATAGTTTTAATGCAACATACAATAAAAAATACTATTATCGTCTGTCTAAACCATACAATGCTTCAAATGATATTACAATTGAGTTAGTTGATGGTCAGAATAATAATGTGGTTGAAACTAAGTCAATTAATGGTTCCGGTACTGTAAGTTTGGGTCAATCAATCTTAGCTCCTCTGACTGGTAGTTCTCAGGCCTATATTGAATTCCGTTTTGAGAATATTCAGGATGCGGATAAATCAAGTCGACCAGCTCTACGTGCGACATGGAAAGTATCGGGACTAGTTCAGAACTTTGCAGGTCAACGTTCTGGTATTCAAATCTACGATGTTGCGAATAAAGCAAACGAAGGTACATCAATCACAGACCCACAGTACTATATTCCTCGCTTAACAGATAAAACAACTTATTATAAAGCTGTTGATAGAGGGACTAGGCAAGATGTCTCTAGAACCGAGGGTATTGCTACTATCACGACTGCTAAACGTTCGAATGACGTGAAGAATTCTGATATTGTTGCAAGATATGCAGACGGGACTGTAGATGTTAGAAACGAAAATGGTCAAATTGTTAACAAAACAACCTATGTTAATGTGGACCGTAATAATATCAATCCTCAGGAATATAAGGAAGACGGCGCTGAGATCAACCTTGGTACTTACACATCAACAGGTATGGAGGGGCAAAATCTTACTGCTTCAGGTCTTCGTGCATTTGAAGGCTATAAATTGTATCAGACAGCTGATTCAAGATCTCTTATTGATGTTTTGAAACAACCTTTCCATGTTGGGCAACGTTGGTTTGATGTGGCAAATGCTCAGGGGGGAGTTAAGCGTATCAAAGAGGTTGTCAGTGAAGATGGGACTGTACGCATTGAAATGTGGGCCATCAAGTCTGACAGTCTGAATAAAATCTCTAGTGACCTGAATACAGATGGTTACTTTAAAGTTTACGAAACTGTTATTCCACCAGGAAAAAACAACTACGATGTCCGTCCTCAAGATGCAGGTAAGGATATTGATGTTTCTGACCCAGGTTGGAATCAAGATAATAACACTCCACAAATTCCTAAACCAGGTTTTGAGTACATTGACTCACTTAAGAGTAAGCTGGTACAAGGTAAACCATTTACTATTTTTAGTGATAAACAAGTCACAAACTATAAGGGCGATCTTCAGTTCGAAAAGACAGAAAATAATGTGACAACTCTTCTTTTCAAGAGACCAAATGGAACGTTCTATAAGATGGATAAGGAGTACTTACAAGATGCATCAGGTAATCCAACTGGAAAAGTTAATATGAAGGAGACTGATGTCTCAGCAACTGATGCAAATGGGTATAAACCTACCTATGTTTCAAAAGGTGAGTTCTACGTAAACCGAGGTGATAAGGATAATGCGTATTCTATTAATGGCACACCTGTATCTTCTGGGAACGTCTTCCGTTTACAAAATGATTTGAACCCAGTTTATCGTACGGTTTATTACTATGCTAAGCCTGAGCCAGTAAAAGTTAAACTTCAGTTTACAAAAGCACTTGCAGGTCGTACCTTGCAAGATGGTGAGTTCGACTTTAAGATTCAAGATACAGCAAGTGGTTACAATGAAACAGTATCTAACCAAAATGGTAAGGTTACTTTTAGTGAGCTTACTTTCACAAAACCAGGAGTGTATACCTACAAAGTGAACGAAGTTCCAGGGACAGATACAGATGTAGACTATGATGGTATGGAATCAACTGTTACTATTACCGTAACAGAGAAAAATGCTATTGGTGATTTGGATGCAAAAGTCACTTACACCTCAATCAATGGTCAAGATGACTCTGGAAACACAACTGACACTAATGTTTCAGCAACAAATCCGACGGTTAGAACCGGTACTGATACAGAATTCAACAACTTTGTCGTAGCTCCAGTAAACGTTGAATTTGACTTTACGAAGAAATTATCTGGTCGTAATCTAAAAGCAAATGAGTTTACTTTTAATCTTTTGAATGAAGCAGGTGCAGTGGTTGGCACTGCAAAAAATGATTTGAACGGCAATATTAAATTCACGGGCATTAAATACAAAGTTAGTGATCTTGGAACAAATTCTGCAGGAAAGCGAAATGACAGCAAGACCTTTAACTACACTGTAAAAGAGGTTGTGCCAACGACAGCCGAAGCTGGTATGTCTTATGACCAAATGGAAGCGAAAGTAGCTGTTACTGTTACTAAGACAGGTCATACTTTGACAACTGCTACAACTTACTCATCAGTTAATGGTATTGATGCTAATGGTAACCCAACGACGGGTGTAGATAAAGAATTTAACAATACCTTCACACCGAATCCAGTAAAAGTAAACCTTGAGTTCGATAAGTCTCTTTCAAATGGTACGCTTAATGCTGGTGATTTCAGCTTTAAATTGACTGGTGACGGTAATGTTAATGAAACGGTAACAAATAAAGCTAATGGTAAGATTAACTTTAGTACGTTGTCATTCGATAAAGCTGGTGTCTATAACTACACTGTAAAAGAAGTAGCTGGAACAAACACAGATGTTGATTATGATGCGATGACAATCAACGTGAAGGTTACCGTAACAAAAGATGCCAATACGGGTCTATTGTCAGCAAGCACGGTGATGACTTCATCAGGTGGTGAAGCAACAGATGCCAATGACAGAGTCTTCAACAACTTTGTCGTTCCTCCAGTACCGGTAAATGTTAATTTCACAAAAGCTTTAGCAGGTCGTACACTTGTAGCAGGTGAATTTACATTTGAAATGAAGGATGAAAACGGAGTTGTTGTTGCTACTGGAACCAATGATGAACATGGTGTTGTTACCTTTAATCAACTCCCAGAAGTGAAAAATGCTCAAGTTGGTAAAGTCATCAAGTACAAGGTGACTGAGAAAGTTCCAGCTAACAAAGAATTCGGTGTCACTTACGATAACATGGTTGCTGAGGTTTCTGTGACTGTTTCTAAGAATGCAGACCACACTTTGAAAGCAACGGTAACTTATCCAGGAGGAGACACAGAGTTCAACAACGTTGTAACCCCACCAACAGAGCCTAAGTTCCAACCAGAGAAATTCATCGTTAACAAAAAGAAATTTGACATCACTGGTAACAAGTTGATGGATGACGACAATGAGTTGACAAATGAATACACTGAAACAAATGCGGATCCATACGTAGACAAGACAAACAACAATGAGCCTGAAAACTTGAATACCAAGACAGTTAAGAAGGGCGATGAGATTGTTTACCAAGTATGGTTGGATACAACAAACTTGAAAGCAAGTGACAATATTCAAGCTGTTGGTATTACAGATAAATATGAAGCTGACAAACTAAAGATTAATGTTGCAGATATCAAAGCTTACGATTCAGTAACGGGTGCAGATGTAACCTCTAAGTTTGTCATCACAGTAAACAACGGAGAAATCACTGCAACTTCTAAAAACGAATTTATCAAAGATAAAGTTATCGACACAACTAAGTTCGAGTTTGGCCGTTACTACAAATTTGATATTCCTGCTACAGTCAAGATGACGACTCCAAATGGTGTTGATATCGAAAATACGGCAAATCAAATTGTTCACCAGTACGATCCGACAAAAAGAGATATCACTAAGCCAGAAAAACCAACACAAAAACGTGTCGTAAATCTTCCAGTTCCACTCGAATTTGATTTTACGAAGAAATTAGATGGTCGAAATCTTGTGGAAAACGAATTTACATTCGTATTGAAAAAAGATGGCGTCGCAATTCAAACTGTGAAGAACAGTGCGCCAGACGCAACAACTGGAATCGCGAAGATTGCCTTCAAGCCACTTGAATTTACAAAAGCGGACGCTGGTAATACCTTCACTTACACTGTGGAAGAAGTTGCTGGAACGGATGCTACTGTGTCTTATGACAACATGGTTGCAACAATTAAAGTAGAAGTCAAACATGACGGAACGACTAAGACAACTGTTGTGAACATGCTTCAAGACGCACCGGACAAAGAGTTTAACAATACGGTGAAACCACCTGAAGAACCTAAGTTCAACCCAGAAAAATACGTTGTTTCTAAAGAAAAATTCGATATCACAGGCGACAAATTGCTTGATGATGATTCTGAATTGGCAGACAAGTATGGTGATACAAAAGTCAACCCATATGCGGATGGTACAGCTAACAATGAACCAGAAAACTTGAATACGAAGACAGTGAAACCAGGCTCTAAATTGGTTTACCAAGTATGGTTGGATACAACACAATTTAGCGCAACGAACACTGAGAATATTCAAACAGTCGGCATCACAGATAACTATGATGAAGATAAATTGGATGTGAACTCAATCAAGGTTTACGATAGCGTAACTGGTGCAGACGTTACTTCTAAGTTTGATATCGCAAACACTGGTGGCGTGATCACAGCGACCCTTAAAGCTGGCTTCACGAAATCACTAGGAGATGCCAACAACACTCAAATCATTGATACAACTAAGTTTGAGTTTGGCCGTTACTATAAAGTTGATATCGTAACAACTGTGAAAACAACTGTTGAGCCAGGTAAGGATATCGAAAATACAGCTGGTCAAATCGTACACTACTACAACCCAAGAACAAACAAGGTTGAGAAACCAGAAAAACCAACTCAAAAACGTGTAAACAGCGTTCCAGTTCCACTTGAGTTGAAATTCACGAAAGCTCTTGCTGGTCGTCAACTCAAAGCTAACGAATTTGAATTTGTTCTTGAAAAAGACGGCGTTGAAGTCGAACGTGTGAAGAACGACGCAGCTGGTAAAATCAACTTCAAGAAACTTGAGTTTGGTAACGATGATCTAGGTAAGACTTACAACTACACTGTACACGAAGTTACAGGTTCAGACGCAACGGTGACATACGATACCATGGTTGCGACTGTAAGGGTTTCAATCTCTCATGATGGTACAGCGAAAGCAATCGTGAAGAATGTTGTAGACGCACCAGATAAAGAGTTTAACAATAAGGTGAAACCACCTGAAGAACCTAAGTTCAATCCAGAAAAATACGTTGTTTCTACAGAAAAATTCGATATCACAGGCGACAAGTTGCTTGACGATGATTCTGAATTGACAGACAAGTATGGTGATACAAACGCCAACCCATATGTGGATGGTACAGCTAACAATGAACCAGAAAACTTGAATACGAAGACAGTGAAACCAGGCTCTAAATTGGTTTACCAAGTATGGTTGGATACAAAACAATTTAGCGCAACCAACACTGAAAATATTCAAACAGTCGGCATCACAGATAACTATGATGAAGCCAAGTTGGATGTGAACTCAATCAAGGTTTACGATAGTGTGACAGGTTCAGACGTTACTTCTAAGTTTGATATCGCAAACACTGGTGGCGTGATTACAGCGACCCTTAAAGCTGGCTTCACGAAATCACTTGGCGATGCCAACAACACTCAAATCATTGATACAACTAAGTTTGCATTTGGTCGTTACTATAAATTTGATATTGTGACAACCGTGAAAACGGATGCCCCAGCAGGAAAAGATATCGAAAATACAGCTGGTCAAATTGTTCACTACTACAACCCAAGAACCAACACAGTTGAAAAACCAGAAAAACCAACTGAAAAACGTGTAAATAGCGTTCCAGTTCCACTTGAGTTGAATTTCACTAAGAAACTTGATGGTCGTCAACTTAAAGCTAACGAATTTACATTTGTTCTTAAGAAAGATGGCGTTGAAGTAGAACGTGCGAAAAATGGTGCTCCTGATGCAACTACTGGTATCGCTAAGATTAACTTCACGAAACTTGAATTTGGTAAGGATGATATTGGCAAAACTTACAATTATACAGTGGAAGAAGTTAAAGGAACAGATTCAACAGTGTCTTACGATGGCATGGTTGCAACAGTAAGGGTTTCAATTTCTCATGATGGTACGGCAAAAGCAATCGTGAAGAATGTTGTAGACGCACCAGACAAAGAGTTCGATAACCGTGTGACACCACCAGAAGAACCTAAGTTTAACCCAGAGAAATATGTTGTTAGAGATGAAGACTTTGATTTAACTGGTAAGAAACTTTTGGATGATGATTCTGAGTTAGCTGATAAATACGGCGATACTAAGATTAATCCTTACGCAGATAAATCTAATAATAATGAAAAAGTTACTGTCCGTAATGATAAGGGCGAGTTGGAAGAAGTCTTTGAGAACCTCAATACTCAGCCTGTTAAACGTGGTCAGAAATTCTACTATCAAGTATGGCTTGATACAACTCAATTTAGTGCTAACAATAAGGAAAATATCCAAACTGTTGGTATCACAGACAATTATGATGAATCAAAATTGATTGTGACTAAAAACACTATTAAGGTTTATGATGGTGAGACTGGTGCAGATGTGACATCTAAGTTTGACGTTGCTGTTACTAACGGTATTATCACTGCAAACTTGAAATCAGGCTTTACGAAGTCACTAGGTGATGCAAATAATACTCAAGTTATTGATACAACTAAGTTTGAATTTGGTCGTTACTACAAAGTAGTTATACCTGCTACAGTTAGTCAAGATGCTTACGATGGTTCTGAAATCGAAAATACTGCGACACAAACGGTTCATTATTATAACCCAAGAACGCATAAAGTTGAGACTCCAGATAAGCCAACACAAAAACGTGTTAATAACATTCCAACAGCTATTCAGCTAATCTTTGGTAAGACACTCAATGGTCGCAAATTGCAAGCAGACGAATTTAGCTTTGTCTTGAAAGATAAAGAAACTAATAAGATTCTTGAGAAGGCTAAGAATGATGCAGATGGTAAAGTTACCTTCAAGACAATCAACTATTCAAAAGCTGATATTGGTCATACATTTAACTATATTGTTGAAGAAGAGAAAGGTGACAAACCAGGTATTACTTATGATGATATGAAGGTTAACGTGACTGTTCAAGTTATTCAGCCTTCTTCTGGTGATCAGTTGTCAACAGTTATCTCTTATGCTACTGAAGGTGGAGATGCCTTTACTGCGGATGATACAGTATTTGACAATAACGTAACACCAAACTTCAAACCAGAGAAGTATGTTGTTTCTAAAGAAAAATTTGATCTTAAGGGCACAAAACTTCTCGATGATGATGCGCCTAACGGTAAGGTTGAAGCTGAAAACTTGAATCACCATACACTTACTCGTGGTCAGAAATTCTACTACCAAGTATGGCTTGATACTCGTGAATTTACAGCTGAAAGCAATATCCAATCAGTAGGAATCACAGATGACTATGATGAAGCTAAACTTGATATTGATGAGTCAGCAATCAAGGTTTACGATGGTGAAACAGATGTTACTGATAAATTTGATATTTCAATCAAAAACGGTGTCATCTACGCAACTTCTAAACCAAGTTTGACTAAACCTATTAGTGCAACTGATGCGACTCCAGTTATTGATACGACTAAGTTTGCCTTTGGACGTTACTATAAATTTGATATCCCAGCAACTGTTAAAAATATTAAAGACAATGACGGTGTTGAGTTTAGTAATACGGCCAATGAAATTGTTCATCAATACAACCCTTACAATAAGCAAGTTACAACTCCTAAAAAACCAACTCAAACACGTGAAAATAACGTTCCAGTTCCACTTGAGTTTAACTATACTAAGAAACTTGAAGGACGTGAGTTGACTGCAGGTGAGTTCAGCTTCTTATTGAAAGACCAAGATGGAAAAGTCCTTCAAACTGTATCAAATGATAAAGACGGACATATCAAGTTTGAACAACTCTTGTTCAGCAAGGCTGATCTTGGTAAGACATTTACTTATACTGTAGAAGAAGTCAATGACAATAAACCTGGTATTTCTTACGATGCTATGAAAGCAACGGTGACAGTACAAGTAACTAAGGATGGTAAAATTCTTAAGACTGTCGTTAATCATGCTTCAGCAGGTGGAAATGCTACAGATGCTAACGACAAAGAGTTCAACAACAAGGTGGTTCCACCAGAAAAACCTAAGTTCCAACCAGAGAAATATGTTGTAAACCAAGAGAAATTTGACATTACTGGTGATAAACTCGTTGATGATGATAAAGAGTTGGCAGACAAGTATGCGGATACTAATGCGAACCCATACGTAGACAAGACAGACAACAACGAGAAAGAAAACTTGAATACTAAGACTGTGAAACGTGGCGATAAATTGGTTTACCAAGTATGGCTTGATACAACTAAATTTGACGCAAACAACAAGGATTATATTCAAACCGTTGGTATCACTGATAACTACGATGAGAAGAAACTTAATGTTAAGCAATCAGATATCAAAGCATACGATGGTAAAACTGGTAAAGATGTTACAGCAATGTTCGATATCAAGGTTGAAAACGGTGTGATTACAGCCAACCTTAAAGATGGCTTCACTAAGTCACTTGGTGATAAAGATAATACCCAAATTATCGATACAACTAAGTTTGCCTTTGGTCGTTACTATAAGTTTGACATTCCGGCAATTGTTAAAGACAGTAAGAATGAAAAAGGTGAGTTTGACGTACCTTCTGGTTCAGATATTGAAAACACAGCGGGACAAACAGTTCACTACTACGACCCAACAGTTAAGAAGGTCGTGAAAACACCTGAAAAACCAACTGAAAAACGTGTTGTTAACATTTCAGCTAGTGTTACGTTTGAATTCACTAAAAAACTAGAAGGTCGTGACCTTAAGGCTGGTGAGTTTAGCTTTGTACTTAAGGATAGAAAAGGTAAAGTGATTGAAACTGTAAGCAATGATGCTGACGGTAAGATTAAGTTCTCAGCACTTGAGTACAAACATGGTGAAGAAGGTATCCACTTCTACACGGTTGAAGAAGTGAAAGGTAATGATACTACAGTAACTTACGATAAGATGGTAGCTAAAGTTACTGTTTTGGTAGCTAAGGGTGGTAACGTTATGACAGTAACTTCTAAATTGCCAGAAGATACTGAGTTCAACAACATTGTAACGCCACCGACACCACCAACTCCAGTGGTGCCACCAGTTACACCACCGACACCACCAACTCCAGTGGTGCCACCAGTTACACCACCAACACCACCAACTCCAGTGGTGCCACCAGTTACACCGCCAACACCACCAACTCCAGTGGTACCACCGGTTACACCGCCAACACCACCAACTCCAGTGGTGCCACCGGTTACACCACCGACACCACCAACTCCAGTAGTACCACCAGTTACACCACCGACATCTCCAGAAGTATCTAGAGAACAGGGTCTTCCTAAGACTGGTGAGAACAAGTCTGTAGTAGCAATGGCATTCGGAGGACTCCTTGCGGCAGCTGGACTTGGTTTGGCAGGAAAACGAAAAAAAGAAGACTAAGATAATAATAGGCGTAAAAATAAGATAGTTAGTAAGATTATTTCAGTTTTCAAAAAGAGAGGCTTGACCGAATAAGGTCAGGCTTCTTTTTGTTCGGCACTTAAAAATATCGTAAGTGACCAATAATGAAGTCAATTAAGAAGTTCCAAAGTCTTTATGGGCTGTGGAACTTTTTTTATAATTAGCTAACTTATTACATGGACATGTGTGAGGAGGGTGATCTGATTGTTTCTCTCACAAGAGATGAGCAGATTCAAATTGATATTAACTTCTTCATGACAGTAGATTAGTACTTTCAAATAAAATATATTATGAATGATGTGGGTAATGGTAGAAGCTGATAAAAGACTTTGAGCTATTGTCTATTTAGTTATGGTGAATTTGATAATCTTGCAGTCACAATAGAAGCATCTTATCTAGGGGCTACACCATCATTTTTTGATTGAGAAATCAGAAAAAATCAAAGTTTAAGTTCTCTTATGAACTTTCAATAGACTATCATTACTCATTTTATGATTAAGATGATGGGAGGTAGAAGTTTCATAGAAGCAATAGGGAGCGACATTAAAGATAACATCTAGTAGTCCGATTAGTTAACAGTATTGGAAAGGGAGGAGACTTTCTGATAGTTGTTTTGTAATTGGGTACTCAAAGATCTCTTATAAGATAGAAATGTATTACTTGTACTATTTGAGTATTGAAATTATTTCGTAATATCGTTGGTTATTCTTTCATTTGTATTTGAATAAGATACTAGTAGGCATAATTTTTCTCACAGGTTTTGTTATCTTTTGATTTTTTGAAGTTAGAAAATACTAGGACTCACTCTCTATTAATCCTAACTTATGAGACTCTTTTTTAAGTTGAATATTAGTATGCTAAACAGGTGAGAGCAATTATGGATGTTGGATTGTTGCAAACTTTCTTTAAGATTTTACTAGTGTTAATGAAGAAATACTGTTAAACGAAGAAGATGTTAGTATTATTTTAGACGGATAAAGTTATTCTAAGGTTAGGACTAGATGTATATGCCATTTTCATTAAAGATAAAAATATCTATATGAGTGTAAAAGGGAAAGAAATGAGAGGTTGTGTGCGTATATTGCCATTATTATGGATCAAAGTGAGAATAATATAGTGTATATTATAAGATGTTAATTTATTTTTATAATATTATTTCTTTCGGATTATAGGTTTAAATTACTATTTTTAGAACTTACTTCTGTTTATATATGGTGATTCAAGTATTTATGGAACATGAGATGGGTTTGGAATCTTTGACGCTTTTATTAGAAAATAACAAATGTAATCCGAGTTAATTTATTTTAGAAAAGCGTAATTTATATAATGAAATATTAGAAAATAGTAGTTGTCGTCTTATTTTAGAAAACGCTTAACATATTATAAATAAAAGGTTTCTAACGTTTTTATGTTTTTTTGTAAATAACGTTACTCTTACAATTGTCAGACAACTAACTTTTTTTAAAAAACATTGTTTAATCACTTGACTCTAAATTGTCAGAATGTTAGAATGAAAAAGAATCATGGATATGAGGGGAATTAACTTATAATCATGTATCTATAACTAACTATTTTTTTAGAGGGAGACTTAAACATGAAAGACATTTTCAACAGGCGCCAGCGCTTTTCATTGCGTAAATATTCATTTGGTGTCGCTTCAGTCTTGTTGGGAACGGCACTCTTTGCTGCTCACACTGCACAGGCTGATGAAGTCGTAGCATCTGATGCTTCTTCATCAAACCCTGGTTCATCAGTTGAGGGCGAAAGTTCTTCAGAACTGGTTGAGACGAATACAGCATCAACAGCTCAAGCAGATCCTACTGCAGCTGTATCTTCAACTGAGGCAACTGCGTCAACATTTAACTTGACGCCAGAAGCTTCAACAACAGATAAGGTTGCCGCAGAGACAACTGACAAACAAGCTACAGAAACTGCGAAACCAGAAGCTTCTAAACCAGCTTCAGAGGCTGCAAAGCCAACAGAAAAAGCTACTTCAGAAGCAGCTAAGCCAGCTACAGTAGCATCAACAGCTACGGCCAGCAACAATGTTGAAACACCAGCTTCAACAAGAACAGCTTCAAACACTTCAGCTACAGCATCAACAACTGCTCCAGCAACTGAAAATACTGAATCAGCTGAAACCGCAGCAGAAGCTACAAGTGTTAGCCCACGTGTTACAGCAAATACTTACTCTGTAAGATCTGCTGCAGACCGTAGTGCAACACTTGACCGTGCTGCTAGTGATATCACAAATGCTGGTGCTTTGGCAACAGGTCGTAGCCGTCGTCGTAATACACGTGCTTTGACAGATCACAACTATGAGGCGGTCTCTGTAGAAACTCACCTTAAAGATGGTGAAAAAGCTACTCCAGACATGACGGATCCTAATGGTGCAACTGTTCGTTCTCAAACAGTGCCATCGGGCTACCAAGCTAAAGAAGGTGACTACTATACTTATAGTATCGTAGATCTTACTAATTTCAACAAACGTTACCATACAAATTACTATACACGTGCTTACAAGAGATTTGATGCTTCAACAGATACTACTGTTGAATTGGTTGACAAGAACACTGGTAATGTATTAGAAACAAGAACCGTATCAGCTTCTAGTGGTATTCAAAAATTTACGACTACAAAAGCAGCCTCTAATGGGGAGTTAACTTGGCAAGTAGATTACGATAAAGGTTTAGGTGCTGGACCAGGGAAGACAGATTCACCGTTTATCCAACTTGGATATGAAGTTGGTGCAAGTATCAAGGCTTTAGTTGCTCCAGGACACAATCTAACTCCTACAGAACAAGCTTTATATGATGCAGTTTATGCTGCGCGTAATTCAACGGATATCATCAACGTTGTAGAACCAGCATATAATGGTCGTACTATTACAGATACGAATGCTAAAATTCCATTATTTGTTCAAAAATCAACTTACTATAGAGTAGTCGATAGAAATAATGCTTCATTTAATGCGAATAAAACAGATAAAACTGTTCAAGATTATGTACCAAATGGTAATGAAGTAACATTAGCCAACTACACGCTGAAAGCGATGGAAGGACAACACTTTACAGCATCTGGTGAACGTCAATTTGATGGTTACAAACTTTATCAAACAGCTACTCCAGATTCAACAACTGGTTATGTTAGCCGTCCTTATACAGTTGGTACCAAGTTTATGGATGCTGATCGTGCTGGAATAAAACGTATCAAAGAAATTGTTGGAGAAGATGGATCTGTTGTCATTCGTGTTTACTTATTAGATCCAAGACAACAAAACAAACGTTCTGATGGTACATTGAACACTGATGGCTATATGTTGCTAGCAGAAACCAAGCCTATTAAACCAGGTGATTATAACAAAGAAGAGTTGGTTGTTAAGAAAACACCACTTAAAACGATTGCACACACTGTAACTGATCCAAGAACAGGGGCAAAAACGAACTATCCAAATGGTAAGGATGTTCCATTTGATTTCCAAAGAGATGCTTCTTACACTCCGTATAAGACAGTATTTGTACCATTCTTGGGAGATAATATCGGTCACCTTTCTCCAAACGCACAATTAGAGCGTGGAGTAGGAGGTATTGGTACTAACGTTGACTTGCTCAACTCTTTGACGCCATACAAGCCAACAGTCTACTACTATGTGAAGTCAGAACCTGTAACAGTGACTCCAGAAGTTGAAAAACAACTTGAAGGACGCACACTTGTTAATGGTGAATTTAGCTTTAAGATTAAAGAAGAGCAAGCTAACAAATCAGTTCCTTCATATGAAGAAACAGTAACTAACCAAAATGGTAAAGCTACATTTAGTAAATTAACATTTAACAAAGCTGGAGTATACACTTACACAATTACTGAGGTTAAAGGCTCAGATACAAACGTCGATTATGATGCAATGACTGTTACAATGACAGTTACTGTAACTGAGAAAAATGCTGCTGGTGATTTGCAAGCTTCAGTTAAATACAGTGCTGAAGGTGGATTCAAATCAAGTGCAGATGATAAAATTTTCAATAACTACGTTGTAGCTCCAGTTAAGACTAAGTTCGACTTTAGTAAGGCTCTTGCAGGTCGTACTCTTAAAGAAGGCGAATTTACATTTGCTCTTAAAGATTCAACTGGTAATGTTCTTCAGACCAAGAAAAACAGCGCTAATGGTGTTATTGCCTTTGATGACTTGACATTTGATAATACTCAAGTTGGTACTCACAAGTATACTGTAGAAGAAGTTATCCCAGATAATAAAGAAGCTGGTATGACTTACGATACAATGAAAGCTGAAGTAACAATCACTGTTACTAAGGAAGGCCACGTTCTTAAAGCAACTAACATTCTTCCAGCAGATACAGAATTCAATAACACATTCACACCAGGTGCGGTTAAAGTTAACCTTGACTTTGATAAATCACTTTCAAATGGTACTTTGAACGCAGGTGACTTTAGCTTCACGTTGACTGGTGATAACAATGTTAATGAAACTGTAACCAACAAAGCTAACGGTAAGATTAACTTTAGCGAATTGTCATTTGACCATGAAGGTGTCTACAACTACACTGTTAAAGAAGTGAAAGGCAACAATGCCGATGTAGACTACGATGAAATGACTATCGCAGTTAAAGTAACGGTTACTAAAGATGCTACTACAGGTCTTTTGGCTACTAAGACTGAAATGACTTCAACAGGTGGTGAAGCAACTGGTACTGATGACAAGATCTTCAACAACCACGTTGTAGCTCCTGTAACTGCTCAATTTGACTTCAGCAAAGCTCTTGCAGGTCGTAACTTGAAAGCTGGCGAATTTAGCTTCGTATTGAAAGACAAAGATGGTAAAGTCCTTCAAACAAAACAAAATGATGCCAACGGTAAAGTTAAATTTGATGCCTTGACATTTACAAATGCTCAAGTTGGTAACCATAAGTACACTGTAGAAGAAGTTCGAGGAACTGAAGCAGGTATGACTTATGACCCAATGAAAGCTAACGTAACAGTTACGGTTACTAAGTCAGGTCATGCGCTTACTGCTGTTGCAACTCTTCCAACTGATACAGAATTCAACAATACCTTCACATCAGCTCCTACTCAAGCTCAATTCAAGTTCACTAAACGTCTTGAAGGTAAAGCGCTTACAGCAGGTGCCTTCGAGTTTGAATTGCTTGAAAACGGCAACGTTATTCAAACTAAGAAAAATGCAGCAGATGGTTCAATCACATTTGATGCTATTGAATACAGTGCTGAAGGTGAACACACTTACACTGTGCGTGAAAAAGCTGGTAACGATACAAACATCGATTACGATACTATGAACGCAGAAGTGAAAGTTAAAGTTACTAAAGATGCTGCTACAGGTCTCTTGAGTACTGCTGTTACAATGCCTGAAGACACAGAGTTCAACAACTATGTAGTTTCTCCAGTTGTAACTAAGTTTGACTTCACTAAGAAATTGGCTGGTCGTGAACTTAAAGCTGGTGAATTTAGCTTCGTATTGAAAGATGCTGCTGGTAATGTCGTTGAAACAGTTAAAAATGATGCTGCTGGTAACGTAACCTTCTCAGAATTGTCATTCGACAATACTAAAGTTGGTACACACACTTACACTGTAGAAGAAGTGATTCCTGAAAACAAAGAATTCGGAATGACTTACGATAAGATGAAAGCTACAGTGACAGTTGAAGTTGCTAAGAACGGTCACACATTGACTACTGTTACAAACGTTACATCAACTGGTGGTGTAGACGCTAATGGTAACGCTACTGACGGTACTGCAGATAAAGAATTCAACAACAAAGTCACTCCTCCAGAAACTCCTGAATTCCAACCAGAAAAATTTGTCGTTTCTAAAGAGAAATTCGACATCACTGGTAACAAGTTGATGGATGACGACGATGATGTACCTGGTAACGAGTACACAGCAACAAATGCGAATCCATATGTTGATGGTGTTGCAAACAACGAACCAGAAAACTTGAATACTAAGACTGTTAAACGCGGTTCTAAATTGGTATACCAAGTATGGCTTGATACTACTAAATTCACAGAAGCTAACAACATCCAATACGTTGGTGTATCTGATACATACGACGCAGATAAATTGAACGTTAACGCATCTGATATCAAAGCCTACGATTCAGTAACTGGTGCAGATGTGACTGCTAAATTCGACATCAAAGTTGAAAACGGCACAATCACTGCAACTTCTAAAGAAGCATTTATCAAAGATAAAGTAAACAACCCTGTTATCGATACTACTAAGTTCGCTTTTGGACGTTATTATAAATTTGATATTCCAGCAACTGTTAAAGAATCTGTTAAAGCTGGTGCTGATATTGAAAATACAGCCAACCAAACAGTTCACGTTTACAACCCAGTGAGCAAGACAGTTGAAAAACCTGAAAAACCAACACAAAAACGTGTTAACAGCGTTCCAGTTCCAGTTGAAATGAACTTCACTAAACGTTTGGAAGGTCGTGAACTTCAAGCTAACGAATTCGAATTCGTATTGAAGAAAGACGGCGTTGAAGTTGAACGCGTGAAGAATGATGCTGCTGGTAAGATTGTCTTCAAGACTCTCGGGTTCGGTCGCGATGATCTTGGTAAGACTTACAACTACACAGTAGAAGAAACTCCTGGTACAGATGCAACTGTCAAATACGACACAATGGTTGCTACTGTTAAAGTTGTGGTTTCACATGACGGTACAGCTAAAGCAATCGTTGCCAACGTAACAGACGCTGCGGATAAAGAATTTAACAACCGTGTAACACCTCCTGAAGAACCTAAGTTCCAACCAGAGAAATACGTTGTTTCTAAAGCGAAATTCGATATCACTGGTACTAAGCTCGTTGATGATGATTCTGAATTGACAGATAAATATGGTGAAACAAATACAAACCCATATGTCGATAATACAAACAACAACGAAGAAGAAAACTTAAATACTAAATCAGTTGAACGTGGATCTAAACTTTACTACCAAGTTTGGTTGGATACAACTAAATTTGATGCAGCTAACAAAGACAATATCCAAACAGTAGGAATCACAGATAACTACGATAAGGATAAATTGATTGTTAATGCTTCAGAAATCAAGGTTTATGATTCAGTAACTGGTGCAGATGTTACTAACAAGTTCGAAATCACTGATAACAACGGTGTTCTTACAGCTAACCTTAAAGCTGGCTTCACTAAGTCACTTGGCGACGCTGAAAATACTCAAATCATTGATACAACTAAGTTCGAATTTGGACGCTACTATAAATTTGATATTCCAGCAACAGTGAAAGACGATGTCGTAGCTGGTGCAGATATCGAAAACAAAGCAGCTCAAGTTGTTAACTACTACAACCCAACAACTAAGAAAGTTGAAAAACCAGAAAAACCAACTGAAAAACGTGTTAACAGTGTTCCAATCTCAGTAGAATTTAACTTCACTAAGAAATTGGAAGGTCGTGACCTTAAAGCTGGCGAATTCACATTCGAGTTGAAAGATAGCGACAATGTTGTGATTGCAACTGCAACCAACGATGCAGCTGGTAAGATTAAATTCTCTCCAGTAGAGTACACAAATAAAGCTGGTGAAAAAGTTACAGCCCTTAAATACAAGAAGGGTCAAGAAGGTACTTACAAGTACACTGTAACAGAGGTTAAGGGTACAGACGCGACTGTCACTTACGATGAAATGGCTGCTGTTGTAACCGTTACTGTTTCTCATGATGGTACAGCTAAAGCATTGATCACAAACGTGACAGAACCTGCGGATAAAGAATTTAACAACCGTGTAACACCACCAGAAGAACCTAAGTTCCAACCAGAGAAATACGTTGTTTCTGAAGAGAAATACGATATCACAGGTGACAAGCTCGTTGATGATGATAAAGAGTTGGCAGACAAGTACGCAGATACCAATGCGAACCCATATGCGGACGATGCCTCAAACAACGAAGCAGAAAACTTGAATACTAAGACTGTTAAACGTGGTCAAAAATTGGTTTACCAAGTATGGTTGGATACAACTAAATTCGATGCAGCTAACAAGGACAACATCCAATCAGTAGGAATCTCAGATGACTACGATGAAACTAACTTGAATCTTGATGCTACTAAGATCAAAGCCTACGATTCAGTAACAGGCGCAGAAGTCACAGATAAATTCAATATCACAGTTAACAACGGTGTGATCACTGCAACCCTTAAAGCTGGCTTCACTAAGTCACTTGGCGATGCAGAAAACACACAAGTTATCGACACAACTAAATTCGCCTTTGGACGTTACTACAAGTTCGACATCCCAACAACAGTGAAAGCTGATGTACCTGGTGGTGTAGACATCGAAAACACTGCGGCTCAAGTAGTAAACTACTACAACCCAACAACTAAGAAAGTTGAAAAACCAACTAAACCAACTGAAAAACGTGTAAACAACGTTCCAGTTGAAGTGGAATTCAACTTCACTAAACGTTTGGAAGGTCGTGAGCTTAAAGCTAACGAATTCAGCTTCGTCCTTAAAGATTCAGAAGGTAAAACTCTTGAAACTGTGAAGAACGATGCTTCTGGTAACGTTAAGTTCAAAGCTCTTGAATTCAAGAAAGGCCAAGAAGGCGTTCATAACTACACAGTAGAAGAAGTTAAAGGCACAGACGCAACCGTTACATACGACACAATGAAAGCGAATGTAACAGTTACAGTTAAACACGATGGAACAGCTAAAGTTCTTATCGCGACTGTAGGTGCAATTGCGGACAAAGAATTTAACAACCGTGTGACTCCTCCAGAAGAACCTAAGTTCCAACCAGAGAAATATGTTCTTAGCGATGGTAACGGTAAGTTTGATATCACTGGTACTAAGCTTCTTGATGATGATGCAGAGTTGACAGATAAGTACGCAGACACAAATGCGAACCCATACGCTGATAAAGCTGATAACAACGAAGCAGAAAACATCAATACGAAAGCCGTGAAACGTGGCGAAACTATTAACTACCAAGTATGGCTTGATACAACTAAATTTGATGCAAACAATAAGGATAACATCCAAACTGTTGGTATTACTGACAACTATGATGAAGCTAAATTGGATGTTAAGGTATCTGATATCAAGGCTTACGATGGTAAGACTGGTAAAGATGTTACTGATAAATTCAACATCTCAATTGCTAATGGTGTAATCACAGCTAACCTTAAAGATGGCTTCACTAAGTCACTTGGCGATGCAGAAAACACTCAAATCATCGATACTACTAAGTTCGAATTTGGACGTTACTACAAGTTTGTCATCCCAGCTAAAGTTTCTGACGGTGCTTACGATGGTGCTGAAATTGAAAATACAGCAGCTCAAGTAGTTAACTACTACAACCCAACTACTAAGAAGACCGAAAAACCAGAGAAACCAACTGAAAAGCGTGTCAACAATGTTCCAATGGCTATTCAGTTAATCTTCGGTAAGACACTTAATGGTCGTCAATTGAAAGATAAGGAATTTAACTTTGTCTTGAAAGACGAAGCAGGAAAAGTTCTTGAAACTGTTCAGAATGATGCTAAAGGCAAAGTAACTTTCTCTACTATTAATTATGGAAGAGACGATCTTGGTAAGACCTTTAACTACACTGTAGAAGAAGTTAAAGGAACTGATACAACAGTTACTTATGACAATATGAAAGTCAACGTTACTGTTAAAGTTATTCAACCTTCAGCAGGTAATCAATTATCAACAGTTATCTCTTATGCTACAGTTGGTGGAAATTCTTATGAATCAGACGACAGAATTTTCGATAACAACGTAACTCCTAACTTCAAACCAGAGAAATACGTTGTTTCAGAACCAAGCTTCGACATCATTGGCAACAAACTTGCTGATGACGACGATTCAGCTGATAAAGTTGAAATCCAAAACTTGAATGGTAAGACCCTCAAACGTGGTCAAAAGATCTACTATCAAGTATGGCTTGATACTCGTGACTTCACAGCAGAAAGCAATCTTCAAACAGTTGGTATCACAGATAACTACGAAGAAGATAAGCTTGACATCAACGCTGCTGATATCAAGGTTTACGATGGTATCACTGGTGCTGATGTTACTGATAAGTTCGACATCAAGGTTGAAAATGGTGTTCTCTACGGTACATCTAAAGCAAGCTTGACTAAAGCTATTAGTGCAACAGATGCTACTCCAGTCATCGATACAACTAAATTTGAGTTTGGTCGTTACTATAAATTTGATATCCCAGCTGTTGTTAAAGACATTGATGCTAACGACGGTGTAGATATTGAAAATACAGCCAACCAAACAATTCACCAATACAACCCATTCAATAAGAAAGTTACAACTCCTGAAAAGCCAACTCAAACACGTGAAAACAACGTTCCAGTTCCACTCGAGTTCAACTATACTAAACGACTTGAAGGACGTGAGTTGACTGCAGGTGAGTTCAGCTTCGTATTGAAAGACAAAGACAACAAAGTTCTTCAAACAGTAACCAACGATAAAGATGGTCACATCAAGTTTGAAAAACTCTTGTTCAATAAAGATGATCTTGGTAAGACATTCACTTACACAGTTGAAGAAGTAGCTGGTAAAGACGCTTCAATCACTTACGATGCTATGAAAGCGACTGTAACAGTGAAAGTTACTAAGGAAGGCAAAGTTCTTACAACTGTCGTTAACCACGCTTCAACAGGCGGATTTGCTTCAAGCGCTAACGATAAAGAGTTCAACAACAAAGTTCGTCCACCAGAAACACCAGAATTCAATCCAGAGAAATACATTCTTAATGAAACTAAGTTCGATTTGAAGGGAGTATCTCTTCTTGATGATGACAAAGAGTTGAAAGATAAGGTTGCAGAAACTAATGCAAATCCTTATGTTGATGATGCTTCTAATAATGAAAAAGCTAACATCAATACTAAGACCGTATATCCTGGACAAAAAGTTGTTTACCAAGTATGGTTGGATACTACTAAATTCACTGAAAAGAATAATATCCAAACTGTTGGTGTATCAGATGACTATGAAGAAGATAAAGTTGATATCAATGTAGCTGATATTAAAGCATATGATGGCATCACAGGTGATGATGTAACAGCTAAGTTCGATATCAAGGTTGAAAATGGTGTGATTACAGCCAACCTCAAAGATGGCTTCACTAAGTCACTTGGCGATGCAGAAAACACTCAAGTTATCGACACAACTAAATTTGCCTTTGGACGTTACTACAAGTTTGATATTGTTGGTAAAGTCAAAGACGACGTTAAGGGTGGTGTAGACATTGAAAACACAGCTTCTCAAATCGTTCATTACTACAACCCAACAACTAAGTCTGTTGAAAAACCAAATAAACCAACAGAAAAACGTGTTGTTAACGTTCCAGTTAAAGTAGAATTCAACTTCACTAAACGTTTGGAAGGTCGTGAGCTTAAAGCTAACGAATTCAGCTTCCAATTGAAGGATGAAGCAGGAAATGTCATCGAAACTGTTAAGAACGATGCCAAAGGTAACGTTAAGTTCAAAGCTATTGAGTACAAGAAAGGCCAAGAAGGCGTTCACAAGTTTACAGTAGAAGAAGTTAAAGGAACAGACGCAACTGTTACATACGATACAATGAAAGCGAATGTAACAATCACTGTTTCTCATGATGGTACTGCTAAAGCTCTTGTAGCAACTGTCGGTCAAATTGCGGATAAAGAATTCAACAATGCGGTTCGTCCACCAGAAAAACCTAAGTTCCAACCAGAAAAATATGTTGTTTCTGAAGCGAAATTCGATGTAACAGGTACTAAACTCGTTGATGATGATAAAGAATTGGCTAACAAGGTTTCAGACACCAATGCAAACCCTTATGCTGATGACGCATCAAACAACGAATTGGAAAACTTGAATACGAAGTCAGTTAAACCTGGTCAAACACTTTACTACCAAGTATGGCTTGATACAACTCAATTTGACGCTAACAACAAGGATCATATCCAAACTGTTGGTATCACAGATGACTTTGATGAAACTAAGTTGGATGTAGATGCATCAGCAATCAAGGTTTACGATTCAGTAACTGGTAAAGATGTTACAGATAAATTCGACATCTCACTTGCTAACGGTGTGATTACAGCTAACCTTAAAGATGGATTCACTAAGTCACTTGGCGATGCAGAAAACACTCAAGTCATTGACACTACTAAGTTCGAGTTTGGTCGTTACTATAAATTTGATATTCCTGCAACAGTTAAGAAGGATATTAAAGCTGGTGTAGATATCGAAAATACAGCTACTCAAGTTGTTAACTACTACAACCCAACAACTAAGAAAGTTGAAAAACCAAACGTACCAACTGAAAAACGTGTTAACAGTGTTCCAGTTTCAGTAGAGTTTAACTTCACTAAGCGTTTGGAAGGCCGTGAACTTAAAGCGAACGAATTCACATTCGTACTTAAGGATTCTACAGGGAAAGAAATCGAAACTGTTAAGAACGATGCCAAAGGTAACGTTAAGTTCAAAGCTATTGAGTACAAGAAAGGCCAAGAAGGTACTTACAAGTACACAGTAGAAGAAGTTAAAGGTACTGACAGCACAGTTCAATACGACGGTATGAAAGCTCTTGTCACTGTTGAAGTATCACACGATGGTAAAGCGAAAGCTCTTATCACTAAGGTTACTGACCCAGCTGATAAAGAATTCAACAATACTGTTCGTCCACCAGAAAAACCTAAGTTCCAACCAGAGAAATACGTTGTTTCTAAAGAGAAATTCGATATCACTGGTATGAAACTTGTTGACGATGATGCTGAGTTGAAAGATAAAGTAGGCGATACTAACAAGGATCCTTACGCTGACAGCACAGCTAACAACGAAGCTGAAAATATCAATACTAAGACACTCAAGAAAGGTGATAAGTTTGTCTACCAAGTATGGCTTGACACAAACAACTTCACTGACGCTCACAATATCCAATCTGTTGGTGTTACAGATAAATATGACAGCGAAAACTTGAACATCAATGTTGCAGATATTAAAGCATACGACTCTGTAACAGGGGAAGATGTGACAGCTAAGTTTGATATCAAGGTTGAAAACGGTGTAATCACTGCAACGTCTAAGTCTGACCTTACTAAGTCACTTGGTGATGCAGAAAATACACAAGTGATTGATACTGCCAAATTGGCATTCGGACGCTACTACAAGTTCGATATTCCTGCAACTATCAAAGGCACTGCCAAAGATGGTGTAGATATCGAAAATACTGCGTCACAAATCGTTCACCAATACGACCCAACTAAGAAATCTGTTGAAAAACCAGAAAAACCAACAGAAAAACGTGTAGTCAATATCCCAACTAAGGTTGAGTTTGAATTCACTAAGAAACTTGAAGGTCGTCAACTTAAAGCTGGTGAGTTTAGCTTTGTACTTAAGGATAGCAAGGGTAATGTTATCGAAACTGTAAGCAACGATGCTAACGGTAAGATCAAGTTCTCTGCCCTTGAGTACAAACGTGGTGAAGAAGGTAATCACGTCTATACAGTAGAAGAAGTAAAAGGTAACGATGCAACTGTTACTTATGATAAGATGGTAGCCACAGTTGTTGTTTCTGTAACTAAAGATGGTAAAGTCTTGACAGCGATTTCTCAATTGCCAGAAGATACTGAGTTCAACAACACTGTTATCCCACCATATACACCACCAACAACTCCACCAAACACACCTCCTACTACACCACCAACTACGCCTCCAACACCACCGACTCCTCCAACTCCAGTGGTTCCACCAGTGACACCACCAACTACACCAGAAGCTCCTAAAGGACCAGCACTTCCTGAAACAGGTGATGATGCGTCTATGGCAGCTATGGCTCTTGGAGGAATCCTTGCGGCAGCTGGACTAGGTTTGGCAGGAAAACGCAAAAAAGAAGACTAAGATAGTTCATAGGTTAAATCCCTCAATATAGTTAGTTAGACTATTTCAGTTTTCGAAAAAGAGACTCATCCCGATAGGGGTGGGTCTCTTTTGTATCTATCTTAAAGATGATTTGGTGTTTTATTAAAATATTAGATATAAGGTTAAGTAATAGAGATTTTAGGATTTATTTTATGCAAAACAGATCAGTGGTTTAAATTTCAGGAAAAGATTATTATAAATATTGATATGTACTAAAATACTTATGTGAAAAGGTTTATTGGTTGTCATGAAGTCCTAGCTGCAAATCACAACTCGTTTTTTATATTGATTAAAAATTAGAGAAAATACTTGCTTAATGATTAAAAAAAAGATACGATAGACTTTGGAAGAAGGTTAATAAATGTATAGAGTGCGTATTTTTTCAATAATGTCTTTGTTTTTGACGCCCATTTGGGGTACAAGGATTAACTTATAGGAAGATTTTGAATGAAACAAGCAAATCATGTTTTTGAAAAAGTGACAAAATACGGCATTCGTAAGTTGTCGGTAGGTGTAGGACCAGTTGCTATCGGGACATTCTTGTTAGCAGGTGGTTTTTTCGTGTCTAAACCAGTCTCTGCAGATCAGGTTACTAAGGATGCAACGGTACACATGGCCTATGTCGCTGAAAATGAATTAACAGCTGAAGAGCAACAGCAAGTGGTCCATGCTATTCCTGAGGACTACCAGAATGAAGATACTTTTTATTTGGTCTACAAACGTAAGGGTGCTACGCAAACTAGTCTTCCTCAGACAGGAAGTTCTGACTGGGTAGCGTCAGGTTTAGGACTAGCAACGGCGACCATGGCTGTGTTGCTGTTTTCAAAAAAACATCGTAAAAAAATTATTGGTTTGGTCTTGATTGGGGCCGCAGGGCAAAGTCTCCTTGTGCCAATAGAGGTTCTTGCCTTGCAAAACAAGGAGTTGCAGGCCTATAATCAGACCCTTGCTGTTGTAGACGAGGCGGACCTAGCTAAAGGTGTTATTGCAATTGATGGTTATGAGTATGTTGGTTATCTGCGTTACTCAGCTAAGCCAGAGCTTGAACAACCTTTGGAGAATACTTTGCAGGGGCTTGAGTCTTCAATAAAAGAAGAGACTACAGTAAATCAGGGTACAGCTGATAAGGATAGTGAGGGAATCAGTTGGAAAAAGGGAACTCAGGAGTCAGGTCATGAGGGCGAAGCTCTAGTTCAACCTGCTAATCCAGAGTATACCGAACCAATTAGTGCTAAAGGCACACAAGAAGTTGGTCACGAAGGCGAAGCCCTTGTTCAACCAGTGGCTCCAGAATATACCGGCCCAATCAGTGCTAACGGCACACAAGAAGTTGGCAATGAAGGAGAGGCTGTGGTTCAACCAGCCAATCCAGCATATACTGGTTCAATCAGTAGCGATACTACAAGTGCCAATGGTACGCAAGAAGTTGGTCACGAAGGTGAAGCTGTGGTTCAGCCTGTCAATCCAGCGTACACTGGTTCAATCAATAGCGACACTACCAGTGCCAAAGGCACACAAGAATCAGGCCACGAAGGTGAGGCCCTTGTTCAACCTGAGAATCCTGTTCATACCCCAGTTGTCGGTAGTATCACAGAGACTGAAACACAAGCCATCGATTATCCTATTGAAGTGATTACGGATGATAACAAATATGTGGATGAAGAAGTTGTCGAACAAGAGGGTAAAAAAGGTAGCCAAGAAATCCAGAAAATTTACCAAACCATTGATGGTGTCAAGGTTGGTGAGCCGACTATTGTGTCAGGTAAGGTTATTGAGGTGCCACAACCTAGAAAAATCCGTCGTGGAAGCAAGCCTCTAGATGGCACAACGACCGAAGAATCTATTGTAGAGCTTCCATTTAAAGAAATTGTCCAAGAAGATGACACACTTGAGAAAGGCACTTTACAGGTTGTCCAAGAAGGTCAAAAAGGCCAAAATAAAATCACCAAGGTTTATAAGACCTATAAGGGAAACAAGACTGCTGAAGAACCAACTGTTACTGAAACAGTGCTAGTGCCTGTCCAAGATCGTATCGTTCGCAAAGGAACTAAGGTATCTGAAAAACCAGTGCTTACGCTGACACAGATTGACAAGGATGACTTGGGTCGAAGTGCTAAACTTAGCTACAACTTGACTAATCCAGGTTCAGCAACTATCACGACTATTAAAGCGGTCCTTAAGCAAGATGGACAGGTTGTTCAAACGCTTGATATTCCTAGCACGACCTTGACTGCTGACCTAACCAACTTAGACTATTACAAGCCTTATACTCTTACAACAACCATGACCTTTGATCGTGGCAATGGTGAGGAGAGTCAGGTTTTGGCAGACCAAACTCTCCAACTGGATCTCAAGAAGGTTGAGCTTAAAGATTTTGCACGTACAGATTTGATCAAGTATGACAATCAAACAGAAGTGGATGAGACTCGTCTGACAGCTGTGCCTCAAGATCTCACGAATTACTACTTGAAACTGACTTCTGCGGATCAAAAGACGACTTACTTGGCAGTGAAAGCCATCGAAGAAACAACAGTTGATGGCAAGGCGGTTTATAAGGTAACTGCAGAAGCGGACAATTTGGTACAACGTGATGCCCAAAACCATTTTGCACAAACCTATAGCTATTACATTGAGAAACCTAAGGCTAGCCAAGCCAATGTCTACTATGATTTTGCTGACTTGGTCAATGCCATTCAAGCAAATCCATCTGGTGAATTTAGACTGGGCCAAAGCATGAGTGCTCGTCACGTCATTCCAAACGGCAAGTCATACATTACTTCAGAATTTACTGGTAAGTTGCTAAGTGATGGTGACAAACGCTATGCCATCTATGATTTAGAGCATCCATTGTTTAATGTTATCAATGGCGGAACTATCAAAAACATCAACTTTGAAAATGTAGATATCAATCGCCCTGGCCAAAATCAAATCGCGACGGTTGGATTTAACCTTAAAAATAAAGGTCTGATTGAAGATGTTAAGGTGACTGGTTCAGTTACTGGTAACAATGACGTGGCTGGTATCGTCAATAAGATTGATGAAGATGGCAAGATTGAGAATGTCGCCTTTGTCGGTAAGATTGACTCTGTCGGTAATAACTCGACAGTTGGTGGAATTGCTGGTTCAAACTACATGGGATTCGTTAACAGAGCCTATGTCGATGCGACTATTACAGCTCAAAATGCCAATGCAAGTATGTTAGTGCCATTTGTTACTTACATGCTTAACAGTTGGAAGTCAGGAACTAAGGCCAAGGTGACCAATTCAGTAGCCAAGGGTGTTCTTGATGTCAAAAACACACGAAATGTCGGTGGGATTGTTGCTAAGACATGGCCATACGGTGCTGTTCAAGACAACGTGACCTATGCCAAGGTTATTAAAGGTCAAGAAATCTTTGCTTCGAATGATGTCAATGATGAAGATGGTGGTCCTCATATCAAAGACCTCTTTGGTGTTGTTGGTTATAGCTCGGCCGAAGATGGCACGGGTAAAGATACCAAGAGTCCTAAAAAACTCAAACATTTGACTAAGGAAGAAGCCGACAAGCGTGTTGAAGGTTACAAGATCACAGCTGATACATTTGTCAGCGAGCCTTACGCGTTGAACACCCTTAACAACGTTTCTAGTCAAGCAGATTTTGCCAATATTCAAGACTATAATCCAGAATACAAACAGGCTTACAAGAATATTGAGAAATTCCAGCCATTCTATAACAAGGATTATATTGTCAACCAAGCCAACAAACTGGCTAAAGACCATAACTTGAATACCAAAGAGGTGCTCTCAGTGACACCAATGAAAGACAGTAATTTTGTTACTGACCTAAGCGCTGCTAACAAGATTATTGTTCACTACGCTGATGGTACCAAAGACTACTTCAAGCTTTCAGAGAGTTCAGAAGGGTTGAGCAATGTTAAGGAATATACTGTCACTGATTTGGGTATCAAGTATACTCCGAACATCGTTCAAAAAGACCATTCAAGCCTTATCAATGGAATCGTTGATATCTTGAAACCGATTGAGTTGCAGTCTGACCCAATTTACCAAAAACTTGGTCGTACAGGTCCAAATAAGGTCAATGCTATCAAGAACCTTTTCTTGGAAGAGAGCTTTGAGGCTGTTAAAACTAATTTGATCAACCTTGTGACTAAGCTGGTTCAAAATGAAGACCACCAGCTTAACCAATCACCAGCTGCTCAACAAATGATTCTTGACAAGGTTGAGAAGAATAAAGCAGCCCTCTTGCTAGGCTTGACCTACTTGAATCGTTATTACGGTGTGAAGTTTGATGATCTTAACATCAAAGAAATCATGCTCTTCAAACCAGATTTCTATGGTAAAAATGTGGATGTCCTTGACCGTTTGATTGAGATTGGCTCTAAGGAAAATAATATCAGTGGTTCAAGAACCTACGATGCTTTCGGTGAAGTTCTCGCTAAGAGTACCCTTTCTAGTGATCTTACCGACTTCCTCAACTACAACCGAAAACTCTTTACCACTATCGACAATATGAATGATTGGTTCATTGATGCCGCTAAGGATAAGGTCTACGTTGTAGAGAAAGCGTCTCAAAATGAAGGTGTTGGTGAGCACAAGTACCGTGTTTATGACAACCTCAGTCGTGGTCTCCACCGCAAGATGATTTTGCCATTGTTGAACCTTGATAAGACAGAAATGTTCCTGATTTCTACTTATGACACCATGTCTTATGGTACAGCTAACAAGTACAACACAACCCTAGAAAAGTTGAAACCTGAGATTGATCTAGCGGCTCAACGTCAAATCAACTACCTTGATTTCTGGCAAAGATTGGCCGCAGATAATGTCAAAAACAAATTGTTCAAAGACATTGTCAATCCAATCTGGGAAGGTTTCTATGTCTGGGGTCATGGTTGGCCAGGTTGGCCAGAGCGCTACGGCCAATTTAAGAACAGTACGGAAGTCTATGCGCCAATCCGTGAAATCTATGGACCAGTCGGTGAGTACTACGGTGATAACGGAGCTATGGCTGGTGCCTATGCTGCCATCTACGACAATCCATATGATAATCGTGCCAAGGTTACCTTCGTCATGTCTAACATGATTAGTGAGTACGGTGCATCAGCCTTCACTCATGAAACAACCCATATCAATGACCGTATTGCCTACTTTGGAGGTTTTGGTCGTCGTGAAGGAACAAATGTTGAAGCCTATGCCCAAGGAATGTTGCAATCACCAGCTACTCAAGGTCACCAAGGTGAATACGGTGCCTTAGGCCTTAACATGACCTTTGAAAGAGCCAACGATGGTAACCAGTGGTACAACACCGATCCAAACAAGTTGAACTCTCGTGAGGCCATCGACCGTTACATGAAGGGCTACAACGATACCCTTATGCTTCTAGATTCACTTGAAGGAGAAGCAGTCCTCAGTCAAGGCAAGCAAGAGCTCAATAACGCATGGTTCAAGAAGGTAGATAAACAGCTACGAGGCAATAGTAAAAACCAATACGACAAGGTGCGTGCTCTAAGTGATAGCGAAAAGGCTATTAGTTTGACCACTATTGATGACCTTGTGGATAATAACCTCATGACCAATCGTGGACCTGGAAATGGTGTTTATAAACCGGAGGACTTTTCTTCTGCCTATGTCAATGTGCCTATGATGTCTGCTATTTATGGTGGTAATACCAGTGAGGGCTCTCCAGGTGCTATGTCCTTCAAGCACAATACCTTCAGACTCTGGGGATACTACGGCTATGAAAAAGGTTTCCTAGGTTATGCGACCAACAAGTATAAACAAGAAGCAAAAGCGGCTGGTAAGGATACCCTTGGAGACGACTTTATCATTAGCAAGATTTCTGATGGTCAGTTCAACTCCCTAGAAGACTTCAAGAAAGCTTACTTCAAAGAAGTCAAAGAAAAAGCGTCACATGGTTTGACGACCGTTACGATTGATGGCGCATCAGTAAGCTCTTACGATGATTTGTTAGCCTTGTTTAAAGCGGCAGTCGCCAAAGACGCTGCAAGTCTTAAAACAGATAATAATGGCAATAAATCTGTGTCAACAAGCCATACGACAAAACTCAAAGAAGCTGTCTATAAGAAACTCCTACAAGAGACAGATAGTTTCACAAGTTCTATTTTCAAATAATAGATGAAAGAAACCCTTTTGGTAAATGCCAAAGGGGTTTTTGATACTGTCGAAAATGCGGGTGGTAGGAGCCTTTAGGTCAGTGTTGGCAAGGGATTGAGAAAGATGTGAGTTAAGTCATTAAAAAAATTCCTTTTGAAGGGAGAGAATTTTGAATTTTAATAAATATCACTATAACTAAAAAATAAGGTTAGAGTGACGAATGTTTTTAATAAAAGATGGTCTGATATAAAAGTATTTTGAAAATTATAGAACTGACAAAATAGGGGATTGTGCTAAACAAAAGTACGAACGATTTGATGTTTCAAAGGACTTAGATAAAAGTTTTAAATTAATATTTTTTAATAAAAGTTAAACTTTTACACGATTATTAGTATATATTTGACAATTTAATAATTATAGTATAAAATAGAAATCGTATATAAAGTAATTTGGATATTGAGGAAATTTATTATTATGAGAGATATGTTTAATAAACGCCAACGTTTTTCATTAAGAAAATATAGCTTTGGTGTGGCCTCTGTCCTTTTGGGAGTTTCAATCTTCTCAAATGCACAGGGTGCCCAAGCTGACGAAACGGTAGCACCAACTACCGCAGGTATGGAAACAACTGCTGAGCCAGATGTCGTCGTGGAGCAATCAACACCAACAACAGCATCAGTAGCGCCAGCAACAACAGAAAACACACCAAGTTCAGTCTCTACTGTGGCCTTGGCTAGTGAACAACCCCAATCAGTAGCTCAAAACAGCCAAGCAACTTCAACAACTAGTCAAACAGTAGCTAGTTCAGAAGTAGCTTCTCAGGCTGCATCGCAAGCGAGCTCTGAATCTGCAGCAGCGGCTGCTTCATCTGTAGTTACTAGTGCACAAGCTCTTAGCTCAGCAGCTGTAGCAGAAACTCCAGCTGCTGGTCAAGTATCAGCACAAACAAGTGCGGCTACTTCAGTTGCGACTGTAGCAGAAACTGCTAGTGCAGAGTCTACAACTAACGCTGTAAATAGCGTCCTTAAAGTAGCGACTAGCGAGTTGGCTGTGACAAGCAGTGAATTGAATGCTGCTGAAGCAAGCCTTAACTCTGAAAATCTCATCAACGCTATGGGTCTTGCAGTATCAAACCGTAGCCTTCGAACAGCTGATGCGGTCGCTGTTTTGACAAATGCTGGAGCAGGCTCAACAAACCCTGACTTGACAAACCTCGGCTACAAACTTGCCTATTTGCCAGAACGTCAACAATACTTTGTTAACATTGATTACATCAACCACCTCAAAGTCGGTCGTGATAACCGTGGGGGGGTGAGACCTTATGACTTTATTGAAAACGGTAATTTCTTTGTTAAAGTCAACTATGCTAACCTTGGTATTATTGACTATGTTGATGAAGCAGGAAACAAGATCCCTGGATCTTCAACCTACCGTATCAACAACTCAACTGAAACAATCACAGCAAACGGTAAGACATACAATAAAATCTACGATGCTGGTGTAACAGAACTTCCACCAGTACCAGCAGGATACCGCATCAAGTATGCCTCTGCTGACAAATCTAAAGCTAATGCTTATGTAGATGTTTTGAAGTCAGAACGTCAATACGACTATAACAACGGTATTGCAACGATCCGTTCAGAACGTGCTTGGGACCGTAACCAAAGCCGTGTGGTTGACCTTGTTCAATTTGCTAACGGTTCACAAGGTTTGGATGCTTCAATTGATGCCAATGGTGGTGGTCAATACCTAGCTCCAGGTTACCATTACCACATTATCGTTGAAAAAGACACTAGAGATGTCACTAAAGCCACTAGTCAAACAGTGACTTACAATGGTGCTGATACGAAGACACCAGCTGCCAACACTCAAAATGACTTTAGCTTCAACGGTAAAGAAGACCCTACAACTAACACAACAACTTGGACAGAAACTAGCCACACTTATGGAACAGTTAAGACTCCAGTTGTTACTGGTTACTATGCCGATAAAGCTGTAGCAGGTGGTAAGACAGTTACTCCAGATGCACCAAATGCAACAGACACAGTGACATACAAAGCCTTTGGTAAATTTATCGCTGTGGATGAAAATGGAAATCCAATTCCAGGTGTATCAACAACTGCCTACACAAACGATCCTAATGATGCGACTAAGATGATTGCCGTCGACAAGACGCTTCCAAGCATTCCTGGCTACACTGTTAAGGTTGTACCTGCCACACCAGGTGACTTGTCTAGCGATACTAAGGTTGTTTACGTTAAGAACGATCAAAAAGCAAGTGTTACTTACCGTGATGAAACAAGTGGTTCAATCCTTGAAACAGTTGCTTTGGCTGGTAAGTCTGGCGAAGCGATTAACTACTCAACAGCTGAACGTATCAAACACTATCAAGACCTTGGCTATGCCCTTGTGACAGATGGTTACCCAGCTGGTGCAACCTTTGACTTGGATAGCACAGTTGACCAAGCTTGGACAGTAAGCTTCAAACGTGTAGCACTTGACTTTAATCCAGACAATGCACACGAACCAGGAACTCCAATCTATCCTAACCAACCAAACGGTCCAAAATGGCCAGCTAAGGATGCTTACCTTAAAGATGTTACTTACACTGTTCACTATGCAAGCAAGAACAGCAATGCTAAATTGCCAGCAGACAGTGTTCAAAAGGCACAATGGAAACGTTCATTGACCCTTGATTCTGTAACAGGTGACATTCTTACTGCAGGTGAATGGAAGGCTGATAAGACTAAGTTCGACCTCGTCATCACACCATTGGTTAACGGTTATTTCGCCGATAAAGGCCGTGTGGCTTCTCAAGATGTCACTATGGACAACAGGGTTGAAACTGTTACTTACACTAAATTTGGTAAGATTATTGCCGTTGACGAAAAAGGTAATCCAATCCCAGGTGTTGAAGCAGTTACTTACACAAATGACCCTAACGATCCAACTAAGGCTACCATGACACTTGTTCCTGAAGTGAAAGGTTACAAGGCCGAGAAGACTGCTGTGACACCAAGCAACCCTGGTGATGATACAAAGGTTGTTTATAAGTTAACTAACGCAGAACCCGCTAAACCAACAACTAACAAAGACCTTGGTACTATCGTTGTCATCTACCGTGATGAATATGGCAACCAAATCAAGATGCCACTCGTTATCACTAACTCTGTTGGTTCTGAAGTTAACGTTCACGGTGACCGTTATATCTACCGTAATGGTGTGAAATACGAATTGATTCGTCAAGAAGGTAAATCTACAGACAAGATGACAAAAGGTCAAACAGTCGTGACCTATATCTATCGTAAGGTCGAAGATGGCTCAACACCTTCAAATGGTAATAATGGTCAATCTGGAAATGGTGGAAATTCAACTTCTAAAGCTGTAAAAGCGGCCTCAAACGGATCTAAAGGTTCTAAAGGATCTAAAGGTTCTGGATCAGCAGCCGATGGCGCTTCAGATGGTAAAGGTTCAGATAAGAAGAAATCTGGAAACAAAGATGGTAAGAAGGCAGATGGTTCTGATAAAGCTAAAGAAGGCGACGAACAATTGCCAGTAACAGGTGAGTCAGATAACAACCTCGCAGCAATGGGTCTTGTTGTTATGGGACTTATGTCAGGACTTGCGACTATGAATCGTCGTAAAAACCAAGACTAAGATTTCCACACCTTATCTCTCATAAATTCCAAAAATAAAATCTCTCTCGAGTGTTATTACTTGGGAGAGATTTTTTTGATCTTTGCAGATAAAACTCAGGAAAGCTCCGAAGGTTCGTGAATCTTTTAAGCAGTATTTAGCGTGATAAGGTACAATAGAGTAAGACAAAACGAATGAGGAGATTGTCATGAAGTTTTTACATACGTCAGATTGGCATGTGGGGCGAACCCTCAATGGCTGGTCTTTGCTGGAGGAGCAGGAGTGGGCCTTCCAACAGATAGTGGATTTGGCAATTCACGAACAGGTGGATGGGGTCATCATTGCTGGAGATCTCTATGACCGTGCGGTGCCGCCTGTGGATGCCATCAAGCTTTTTAATAAGACCTTGGCACGTTTGGTCTTGGAGGAGCAGATTCCTGTCTATGCTATCAGTGGTAATCACGATGGGGCTGAACGCTTGCATTTTGGCCGAGACTTTTTTCAACCTCAGGGGCTTCATTTAAGCACACGTTTGGAGGAGGCTTTTGAGCCTATTGAGTTGGAGGGTTGCCAGATTTTTCTTCTTCCCTTTATCGATCCTATTGATGCTAGGATTTATTATAAGGATGATGAGGATAAGGAAATTCAGGGGATTGGTGATGCTTTATCCTACATTCTTGAGGATATGGAGAAAGCTTTTGATCCCGACAAATCACATATTTTGGTGACGCATTTTGCGGTTTCTAAGAAAGATGACCAAGATGGTCAAAGTCTTCGGGAACTGATGCTGTCTGAAACCAGCAATACGGTAGGTGGCCTTACCAATGTGACCAGTGACCTTTTCAAGGTCTTTGATTATGTGGCCTTGGGGCATATCCATACGCGCTTTGCCAGTCCGACCCAGCGCGTGCAATATTCGGGCAGTCCGGTCGCCTTTAATGTCAAAGAAGCCAAACGTAAGGAAGAGAAGGGTGTCTATATTCTTGAATTGGATGCGACTGGTAACTTGTCTCAGACCTTCCATCCTCTAGAGGTCAGACGGCCAATCGTGACCCTTCAGGAACCTTTTGAAACCTTGGTATCACCTGAATTTTATAAGGAACAGCCTTGTCAAAAGGCTTGGTTTGCCTTTGATATTCAACTGTCCAGCCGTAAGGAATTAGAGGGTATCAATGTGCGTGCCCGTCTGGAAGAAATTTATGGGACAGATATTGTAGAAATCACCTTCAGTCGTCTGGGTGATGTTAGGGAAGAAAACGTGACTGTTGATCAGCACTTAAAAGAGTTGGAAATGCAGTCGCCGCAGGAAATTGTCTCTGATTTTTACCAGACAGTGACTGGGGGCGATGTCTTGTCAGAAAGACAGACTGCCCTTGTGGAAAGTATTTTTGAGGAGATTGGAAGGAGCCGACAATGAGACCAGTTCAGTTAGAATTGACCAATTTTGGACCTTATCGTAAGGAAGTCATCAATTTCACCCAGTTTGACCATGCTCCCCTCTTTTTGATTGGTGGTGACACAGGGGCTGGTAAGAGTACTCTCTTTGACGCTATGACAGTGGCTTTATTTGCGACGACCAGTGGTGATCGTAATGTTGAGGAGATGCGGTCGACCTTTGCTGGTCCAGAGGATGATTTGACCAAGGTGACTTTTTACTTCCAACAAGGCAACCACCTTTACCGCATTGAGCGAATTCTCCAGCAGGAAAGGGCCAAGCGAGGTGGTGGTACGACCATGCAAAAAGCAACGGCTTCTCTAGTCATTGTGGATAAGATTGGTGGTCAGGAAATTGAAAAGCTTGGGGATAAAATCAAGGAAGTGAGTGACCAGATTGAGCAGATTTTGGGTCTCAATGCCGAGCAGTTCAAACAGATTATCCTCCTTCCGCAAAATGATTTCAGTCGTTTCTTGAAAGAAGATTCCAAGACCAAGACTCAAATTTTGAAGAAAATCTTTGGAACAGGTATTTTTGACCGTTTTCAAAAGAGTTTGGAAGAGCGTCTTCGTCAGAGCAACAAGGATATGGAAAAGCGCCAGGCTCAGCTAGATGGCCATTTTACCAGTCAGGTTTGGTCTGAGGAGGAAATAGCTGTCTTAGCCCAAACACCAGCCTCTGAAAAATTGGCACGTCTTGAAGAGCTTTTGGCGCAACGTCAAGAAAATCTTGAAGAGCAAAAAAGCATCTTGAAGGATGCCCATGAGGATTTGGCAAGACTGCAGAAGAGTTTGCAAAGTGCTCAAGATTTGGCAAATATTTTTCAAGAATTGGAGCAAGCCAAGGAGCGTTACCGTCTGGAAATTGAGGAGGGTGCTCAGGAACAGGCAGAGGCTAAAGCGCATCTGGAGGAATTGCAGTTTGCCCAAGGTTTGCAGGAAACTATTAGCAGCTTGAAGCAGTATCAGAAGCAACTGTTACAAGTAGAACAGGACCTTGGGATTGCTCAGGAAGCACTAAGTGCTAAGGAGCAGGCTTTTGAGAAAGTCAAGGCTCAAAAAGAGGCACTTGCAGCCCAATCTGAGGATTTTCTTCAAAAAGAAGAGGGACTGGGAGCGTGGAAAGAGGCTATTATCTATGCCCAGAGTCTTGCCCAAGAGCAGGAAAAAATCAAACGGTCGAGTGGAAACTACAAGCAGTTGGAAGAAACTTATCAACAGGCTTCGAAAGAGATTGAGACTCTTAACAAGTCCTTGTCAGATTTGGAGGCCAATCGTCTTGGTTTAGAGAGTTTGCTTGAGGCTGAAAAACTCCTCCAGTCTGTGGGCTACAGTGTGGATAAGCAACTGGCTCAGGATCTTAAAGAAATAGAGGGCTTGAATCAGGAGTTGGCAAAGACCGAAAAGCGTCATCAAACCTTATCTTTAGATATTGACCAAGCTCAAGAAATTGTCAAAGAATTGGAAGAGAAGTTAAGTAGGACTCTAGCCTCACGACGTCAGCTCATGATTGCCCAGTTACAGGCAGAATTAGAGGATGGACAGCCCTGTATGGTCTGTGGTTCCTTGGATCATCCTAAGGTCGATGGGACACAGGCTGATGAAGTGGCCTTGAAGGATCTCATGGACCAGGTGGAGGAACTTCAAGCTCAAAAAGAAAAGCAAGTCGCTGCCTTGTCAAACCGTCAGGCTAGATTGAGTGAAGTTGAGTCTAAACGTCAGGATTTGCTTGACCAAGTGGCTAAAGTTAAGTTATCTCTTCAAAAACACTATCAAGAACTCGAAGAGCAAGTTAAGGGACAGTTTGATTTTGATTTTTCAGAAGACTATGAAGCTGTCCGTGGGCAAGCCTTGTTGAGTGCTGTTGAGAAGCATTATCAAGAACTCCAAAAACGCTATGATAAGGAAGAGGCAGACCGTGTCCATTATCAAGAGGAGTTAGCTAAGGCTCGAGAAAAAACGATAGATTTGGCTAAGGACTATCAAGAGGCCAAGGCAACTCTCTATCAAGCTAAGGAGCGCCTAAAAGACTTGAAGGAAGCTCATCCAGAACTGGAGTCTGTAGAGGTCTATCAAGAACGAATTTCCCTTGCGAAGCAGGAGTTGGACCTCTACAATAGGCAAGTCAAGGAAAATGGTGAAGCCTACAACCAACTTCATGCCGACATTCAAGGCATCAAGGGGCAGCTTGAGAGCTTGACCAAGTCTAAAGAAAAGACCAGCCAAGAAATGAAACGTTTATCAGCTGAGTTGGACCAAAGTCTTAAGGTCGAAGGTGCCCTCACCAATGACCTAGAGCAAATCCAGCTTTGGCTGCTTGAGGTGAACAAGCAAGCTATTCCTAAGCTTCAGGCCCAATTGACAAGTTACCAAACCCTTAAACAAGAATTGCAGACCCAGATTAGTAAGAGCCAAGAGCTTCTCCAAAATCAAGAAAAACCAGATTTGGTCGCTTTAACACAAGAGGTCCAAACCGGTCAGGAAAGTTACGATACGCAATTGGCTCAGGTCTCTGTCATGGAGAAGGGGCTTAAGGATGCGAATGCTACCTACCAGGCAGCCAAAACCCTTCAAGACAGCAATCAAGAGGCCTTTAAGGCCCACCAAGAACTCAGTGATTTGGTGAAGGTGGTTAAGGGAGAAAATACTGCTCTGACTGGTCGTCTCAATCTTGAGGTCTACGTTATCCGTCAGTATTTCCAACAAATCTTGGACTATGCCAATGCCAACTACATCGGTCTCTTAACGGATAATCGCTATTCCTTTGTCTTGAGCGAGGAAGGACGCAGGGCGCGTGATCACTTTGGTTTGGATATTAACGTCTATGACCAGTTGACAGGTAGTGAACGCTCCGTTAAATCCTTGTCTGGTGGTGAAACCTTTATCGCCGCGCTGGCCATTGCCCTATCCCTCTCAGAAGTTGTGCAAAATACCAGCAAGGGTGCCGTCGTTGAAGCCCTCTTCATTGACGAAGGTTTCGGTTCACTAGATAAAGAGGCTCTCACCAAGGCTATCGCGGTCCTAGAACAAATTGGCGAAAACCGTATGGTCGGTGTCATCAGTCACGTGGACGACATGAAAGAAGGCATCGCCCAGCAACTAGCCATCATCAAGTCACATGATGGTAGTAGCCGCATTAAAATTGTGGATAAGGGGTAAAATATAAAAACTATATTGCTGTCAATTAACGAGAACCAAAAGATATATCCTATAACAGGAGTCCATTTGAATTACTAACATTCATCCAATTTTACTATTAGGGTGAGGATAAGATGATAGTTAATAACCCTATTAGATTGTACTTGGATGTAGGTTTTATGTGATATTGTGTTAAGCTTATCAATATAAAATCAGAAAGATTAATCGTAGGTAACGAAAGTCAATAGCTAAAGACCGCTTTCACTGGGAGTTATGGCTGAACTTGAAATGTGATAATATTATAGAAAAGTACTGAGATGTTAAGAATTGTACTGACCCCAAAAGTTAGACAGAAAAAACCTAACTCTTTGGGTGTAGTTCAAATTGAAGTAGCAACATTTTATGTGACTCTTCGTAAACCAGCAGTCCATCACACTATGGGAAGTCTTAAGATTGATACTCAAACACATGTTATTAATGAAGATGGGGATATTATAAAGGGATTTTATGCAGCAGGAGAAGTAGCTGGAGGTCTTCACGCTGGGAATCGCCTTGGTGGAAATTCCTTGACGGATATCTTTACTTTTGGACGTATCGCTGGGTAAACATCTATAAACGAGAATTGTTAGTACAATAGGTATGTCGTAAGTAGAAAGAAGAATTTTACAGTTTTATAGCCAATAAATATTTTTAGACTGGAGATAATTTGTTCCAGTCTTTTTATTTTCTCAAAAAGATGAAATAAAAGGTTTTAAAAATTAAAATGAGATAATGGCTCTTTGACTAAAAATAAGTTATAATTAAAATAAGTGTAATATGTAATTTTTATGGTATTTTTTCTAAAAAGAGATAGCGTCTTTACAAGGTTTTTTTAATAAAGAAAGTAAGACTAGGGATAATTTTTGGAAAAAGACAAAAATATCATAATAATATCCGATAATGAATTGTGTTGACTAGTGAATGGTTGGGTGTACTTAGGTTATCATCACCTAGGTCATGGAGGAGAAGATAGAAGTGATGAATGTTTCAGGCCGATTTTGTGTTTTTTCGCATAAGGATAGACAGCATCAACGTTTTTTTCAATTATTACCTGATGGTAGCATTAGAGATATTGACAGTCCTGGTCATGATAATGAACGCTTTTGGGATTTTCAAAATAATCAGATCTGCTTATATTCTAATCAAAGGCAGTTAACTGCTACTTTTGATTGTTGCTATGAGGAAGAGGGACATTCATACTGGGAAGGTTGGCATCAACACTCTATTCCTTTGGAACTTCGTCTCTATGATATGAAATCTGATCTTTTTGATTTTAAGACGAAGTTTACCAGTAGGTTTTTGATTGATTATGGAGCATTGTCAGTTGGTCCACATACCTATGGTATCCCCTTTTTAGTTGACTATGATCATGGTGGAAAGGTAATTATAGGGGATTACTGTTCTATTGGTCAGAATGTTTATTTTGTGACGGCAAATCACAATTTGGAATTGGTGACTACCTATCCATTTAAAAGTTTAGAGCGATTTTATTCAGATAAGACCTTAGATATAGAAGATGATCACACCCTTCAATCTCCTACTAGGGTTGGTAATGATGTCTGGATTGGGAATAATGTCCAGATTATGGCTGGTGTAACTATAGGTGACGGTGCGGTTATAGCTGCAGGATCTGTGGTTACTAAGGATGTATCCCCCTATGCTATTGTTGGAGGGAACCCAGCCAAGTTGATTCGCTACCGTATTGCAGATGCTAATGACCGATTCAACATGCAAAAGATTTCTTGGTGGGATTGGCCAGAGCATGTAATTTCAGAACGGCTTGATAAAATTATGAGTAAGGATATTTCTGCCTTTATTGCAGAATATTTACCCGAAGATGACTAGGCTCAATATTGTATCCATTTATTTGGTTGCTGATTCACTCATAGAAGTTCTTGTTAGAGTTCTTCGTATGTGTAAAAGCTTGGACAACTATAATGTGCTATAAATAATAAAAGAAGAAATAAATATGACAGAAAAAGTTAGTGTAATTGTACCCGTATTTAATGTTGAAAAATACCTTAGACAGTGTCTAGATAGTATCCTTCAACAAACCTATCAGAATCTCGAAATTATTATTATAAATGATGGCTCAACAGATGGAAGTGACGCCATATGCCGTGAGTATGCTGGTAAGGATTCACGAATATCTTACTTTGCAAAAGAAAATACTGGGATTTCTGATACAAGAAATGTCGGTATTCGTCAAGCAACGGGTGAGTATGTGACCTTTGTAGATTCGGATGATTGGGTAGAACATACTTATGTTGAAGAGCTTCATGATAAGCTTAAGGCTTATGATGCTGACATTGCTATTACCAATTATTATCTCTTTAATGAGGCCGATAGTCTTTTTTATTTTTATATTACTGATGAGGATTATTATGAACAAGTGTATTCTCCTGCTCAGTTGATTGAGGGTCTATATGAAACCAAGTTCAATAAAAGCTTTGCTCTGATTTCAGCTTGGGGGAAACTTTATAAACGCACTCTTTTTGAAGATCTACTTTTTCCAAAAGGACAGATTGGAGAGGATGGCTTTTTTAATCTTAAGGCCTATTTAATGAGCGAGCGCGTAATCTACCTCAACAAGGGGTTGTATGCTTACCGAGAAAGACCAGGAAGTTTATCTAGAACTTGGACTGAAGATTGGATGTCAGCATTGGTATATGCTATGGAAGAGCGTCTTGCCTTGTTAGCTAGCAGGGGTTATCCACTTGAGAAGCATATGACTGTTTATCGTATGATGTTAGAGTCTTGCTTGACAAATGGAGCATCTCAGGGCTTAGAAGGAACAGAAGCTTATCGTCGAATCAAGGAAAAATATCAGGTATTAAGTTTAGCACCACAGCACTATAATGAGAAAAAACGATCAATTGTACTTGCTGCAAACTATCCTTATGTTGAGCAGGTGGTAACTACAATCAAATCTATTCTCTATCACCATCGCAATATTCGTTTTTATATAATTAACAGTGATTTTCCACAAGAATGGTTTAAGGGACTAAACCGTCACCTTGCACGATTTGGTAGTGAGATTGTTAATTGTCGAGTAAGTAGTGCACAGATTTCCCAATATCGCACGGATATTTCCTACACTGTTTTTTTACGCTATTTTATTTCTGATTTTGTCAAAGAGGACCGTGTAATTTATATGGATTGTGATATGGTAGTGACGGGGTCACTTGATGATCTATTTACAATGGATCTAAAGGGATATCCTGTTGCAGCAGTCCGAGATTATGGGGGACGTGTCTTTTACCACCGAGAAATCTTCAATGCAGGCTTTTTAGTTATTGATAATGCATACTGGAGACAGGAACAGATGAGTAGGCACCTTATCGAAATGACTAATGAGTGGCATGATAAGGTTGATCAAGCCGATCAGTCTATCTTGAATATGGTCTTTGAAAATAATTGGTATGAACTTCCATTTGACTTTAACCATGTTGTTTTGCATAGTCATTTTACAGATTATCAATTACCAGAAGGACAAGAATATCCCAAAGTTATTCATTATCTGTCCCATAGAAAACCATGGTTTCCTCTGGCAGCGCAAACTTATCGCGATGTGTGGTGGTTCTATGCACAGTTGGATTGGTCTGATGTAGCTGAGAATGTTAGCTTGGCTCCATTGCAGAGTAGGGCGCTTTATCCTAAAGGTAGACCATTTACCTGTCTAGTTTATACTAGCATTGCTGAGATTCCTCACTTGGAGGATTTGATTCAAGCTCTTCCTCAAGTTCACTTTAATATTGCTGCCCGTGTCATTGTATCAGATAGCTTAGCGAGATTGATTACTTATCCTAATGTAACAGTCTATTCTGGTATTAATAATATGCGTAGCCTAGATTTGGAATTGGTATCAACAAGTGATTTGTTACTTGATATCAATCCAGGAGAGAAGACTTTAGAAATACTTGATGGTTTCAGATTTGAGGATAAACCTATTTTTGCTTTTGATGATTTAAAATCTCGGAAACACCACCAACGTACATTTCCAAGAGAGCATTGGCAAGAAATGGCGGAAGCAATCAGGAAAATGAGAAAGGCGCAAGATTAAGATGGCAGACTTTCATTTGAACGGTAATTTTCAACAGATTACCATTGACCCTACGGCTCACGTTGAATTGGGGCAGGATATCACCTTGCGTTCCTTTGTTTGTCTAGAGGTGGGAAATGGTGCAACCCTAAAGCTCGGGAATCGTGTTTTCTTCAATAATCACTGTTCTATTCGTTGTGAACATCATATTGAAATTGGTAAGGATACCATGTTCGGAGATGGGGTTCGTATTTTTGATCATAATCATCAATATTCTAACTATCACGTAGAAAAAATCGCCTTTAATTATGGAAAGATATCGATCGGAAAAAATTGTTGGATTGGTGCCAATGTTGTGATTCTTAAGGGAGTCACGATCGGTGACAACGTCATTATTGGTGCAGGAGCAGTCATTCATAAGGATATTCCAAGTAACTCCATTGTTGTAAGTAAAGAGGAACTCATCATAAAAGAGCGGCCACAATTACAGCACCATGTGTTTACACTGACAGCCTCGGACACTCTGGAAAACCTCACTTATTTGGTAGAAAATCTTCCAGAAGTTTCGTTTCATATTGCAGCCAAGACCAATGTTTCAGATCGCTTAGAAGCCTTTAAAAAGTATGACAATGTAACGTTATACACAAACGTCCATCATGACGATATTATAGAGGATTTATTGGATCAATCAGAAATCTATCTGGATATTAATCATTGGGATCAGGTGGATTCTATTGTCGACCGGGCAGTTGAAAAGGGAAAACCGGTCTTCGCTTTTGATAATGTCGTTCACAGAGCAGAGTTGGGTGCTAGTGTATTTTCTCATCAGGACCCTGAAATGATGGTGAAAGAAATTCAGAGACAATTATTTGGAATTGCTGTGGATACAGTAAACTGAAAAAGAAAATCTGGTTTATGTTTTTGATATTACAAATCATGATAATTGTGGACGAAGTAGGGGGGGTTCCACGTTTGAGGCAGATTTGAAGATAAATGAGATTAAGTTGGAGTTAGATTGAAAAAGAAAGGTAAGCTAGATGAATAAAGTTATAGCGTTAGGTGCCGACAATGGCTACATGGACAAGGTAGAAACAACGATTAAGTCAGTTTGTGTGCATAATGATAACATTAAATTTTACGTTTTTAATGATGACCTTCCTTCGGAATGGTTTCGTGTGATGAACAAACGTTTGGAGAAAATCAACTCACAAATTGTCAATGCGAAGATTTCAGATAACCACTTACGAAAGTATCATCTTCCAAGGCCTCATTTATCTTATGCAGCTTATTTCCGTTTTTTTATTCCTGAGGTAGTAGAGGAGGAAAGGGTTTTATACCTTGATTCAGATATTGTTGTAGATGGAAACTTGACGGATTTGTTTGAGACGGACCTTGGAGATTGTCCTTTAGCTGCTGTTCGAGACGATTTACAACAGACAAATTTTAATTCAGGAGTCATGTTGATTAATAATAAGTATTGGAGAGAACATGACATTTCCACTCAACTGTTTGAAGTAGCAGATCAATACCATGAATATGAATATGGTGATCAAGGTCTTTTAAACCGTTATTTTATTGGCCAGTGGAAAGAATTAGATATGAACTATAATTTCATGGTTGGTATGGATAGTGTGGCTACTTCTTCTCCTCAAAGTGATGAATGGTATATCAAAGCAAAACAGCATAAAAAGGTTTCTATTATCCATTATACGGCTGGTAAGCCCTGGCAGGCGGTGTTTAATAACCGTTTAGGTGATCGTTGGTGGTTCTATTATGCTCTGGATTGGTCAGATGTATTATTGCGTACAGAAATCATAAATCGTGATTTAGGAGCTTTAACCGTACAGGAACCCTACCATACAGCTATTTTCACAAATGCGTGTGAAATGGAACATTTGGAATACCTGATTCAAGCCCTGCCCAATGTGCATTTCCATATTCTAGCTCATACGGTCTTTGCGTCACAGGTGGTTGATTTGCAACGTTATCTAAATGTGACAATCTATCCTTGTTTTAATCAGTATAATTTTGAAACCGTTTTGGAGAAAATAGATTTTTATCTTGATATCAATCATTTTAATGAAATTATGTCGATTACACAGGAAGTTCATAAACTTGGAAAACCAATCTACGCCTTTGACAATACCAGCAAGCACCAGTCTGGAGAAAGTCATGTTTATCCGGTTCAGAACCCTGAAATGATGGTGGAAGAAATTAAATCTTATCTGGCCACATTGGCTGATTAGACTTGTGGAGAGAGACAAAAATCGTTATCAGAGTACAACTGGAACTTGCTTGGAGGAGAGATGATTTACACTTTTAATCTGATGGTGGAATTAGAGCCTAACGGTGTCGATGTTGCCCAGGCTTACCGGGGACAAATCTTTAGGAAACTGGGGTGCCCAGCACGCTTTGTCTTTACGCAAGTTCCTCCTAGATATAAATGGGATTACTATTTGTCTTTGGGATATGCTGAAGATGAAATCATTTTAGCACATATGATACTAACAGATCAGCGTGATATGACCTTGACAATGAGTGTGGAGAAAATGAAGCAATGTTTGAATCTCCATTCCACTCCAATTGAACGAGATCAAGAGTTAATATTTCCGGAAGAGAATGGGATTTCTCTTGTCTTTCATCGAAATACTCTTAAGTTAAATTATGTTGATTATGTCGATTATTATGTAGCTGGTCATCTTCTTCGTAGGGAACATTACGGGAGTGTAAAGCTTTATACAGAATATTTTACAGCTGTTCCCACTGATGCGGGCTTAGAAGCAAGAGTCTTTCAGCGTCTTTTTTATAATTTAGATGGTTCCGTAGCTTTGGAGGAAATCAAAAAGACACCAGGTGATTTGACGAAATCGGTCTATCGGCAGGGGACTCATTGGTTTTACAGTGAGTCGGAGCTTTTGAGCCAAGCGATCGGCACTTTACAATTTTCTGCAAAAGACCATATCATTGTTGATCGTTTAGAGCGTCTTACCTTTACGCAGACTCTTTTAAAAATGAAGGGTGAAGCAACCTTATCGTGTGTCCTTCATTCGATACACCATTGGGGCGACTGTATCAATTCAGAATATTTCCTTCTTTTTCAGTATGCTAACTATTTCGACCATATCATTGTATCTACAGAAGCGCAAAAGAAAGAATTAGAACGCGATCTGTCGACTGTTAAGCCTATATCGGTCTTGCCAGTCGGAGGGCTTGAAAGGTTGCAATATTCTGATAATCGCAAGCCCTATAGCCTGATGATTGCAGCAAGGTTTGAAAGGAGAAAGAGATTAGACCTAGCAATTGATGCTGTAGTGGCCTTGCATGAAAAAATCCCAGAGGTTACATTGGACATTTATGGTCAAGGTATGCTTTGGCAAGAAATAGAAGAAAAAATTAAGCAGTTAAATGCTCAAAGTTATATTCATCTCAAGGGGCACCAAGACCTTCAAACTCGTTTTAAGGCATATGAACTTTATTTGGCTACTTCCGAGTGGGAAACGTTTGGGTTAACTTTACTAGAGGCGATAGGGTCTGGCCTTGTTATGGTGGGAACAGACGTTCCCTATGGGAATCCCACTTTTATTAAAAATGATCGAAATGGTTTTCTCGTTCCCTTTGTAAATCAATCACATGAAGAAGTGGTTGCTGACTTGAAGAGAAGTATGCAGAAGGCTTTTGGAAACTTAAATTTTCTACGAGAAGGTTCTTATAAATTGGCTGAACGATATATGACAGATCAAATTATTGGACAATGGAGAGAGTTTTTGACGAATAGGGGAAAAAATAACGATGTATTATCTGGTAAATGAATGGACTTCAGATGATGAGAGGTTGAGAGATGACCTAGAACAAATTGGAATACCCATCCAGCCTCTACAGATAGAAAATATTCTGGATTTTATTTTTTCTAATCAAAAAGTAAATTCACCTCTGCATATGACTGGTCTTTCGTTACCCCCGTTTTGGGAAGTGTATGCGAATGGGGATATTGTTTCTGATGGAGTGAGGAGGGGGAGAATAGACTGTTATCAGGATTACCCTCAAAGGGTCAAAAAAGTAGAGTGGTATAATCCAGATGACAATTGTTCTACTTGTGATTACTATGATCTTTCTGGAAGACTTTTTCTGGAAGAAGTTTGGAGTGCAAATGAATGTCATCTATCTGTTTATATGAATGATAAAATGGGAAAACTACATTTATTCCATCAGCATGATCGTGCGCTCTATCAAACGACCGATGGTTTAGAACAGGGATTTTCCTCGATAGAAGAAGCGAAAAAAGCCCTTCTTCAAGAAGTTCTTTTGCAGGTTGAAACAGTATTTTTGTCTGATCCAGAATTGTTGAAGGCTTTACCCAAACTTGCGAAGGAGCAGATTATCTTCTATGATCGGTCAACTCTTCCTGAAGCAGAACTTGCTCCTCTATTGGACGAGGGTGTAAAAGTGTTAGTTCGTGATGCTAACGACAGAGCATCGCATGATCGTCTATTATTTTTCCCTACCTATTTGGGAGATTTGAGGGAATTTCAGCCACAGGTTCTCATTTTGACAAACACTCAAGAAATCGAACAGATTGAAGTTCTTGTGACTGCTCTTCCTCATTTTCAGTTTCATATTGCAGCCTTGACAGAGATGGGGGAACGATTAGTACGTCTCAATGATTATCCGAATGTTCACCTTTATCCAGGAATTTCAGGTGAGAATTATGAGCGGTTATTAAATAAATGCCGTATTTACCTAGATATCGCATATGCGGATGAAATTTTAGACGGAAATCGAATGGCTCTTGAAAGAGGAATGATTTTATATGCTTTTGAGGAAACCTGTCACCGACCAGACCTCTATATAAAAGATCACCTGTTTCAAAAAGATGCAATTACAGACTTGCTCGATGAACTATCTCAGCTGGAAGATCCTAAAAGATATCAATCAGTCTATGATAAGCAAAAGATGCATCCAATGCTAGCAACAAAAGAAGAGTTGAAGATGATTTTTCGAATGTCAGAAAAATAAAGAAGGGAAACCATGACTAAAGTACATATTACAAATCTATATGGTATGGCAGGGGATAGCACTGTCATCTTAGCTCAGAATGCTGTGACGGATATTGCGCGTGCTTTGGGGTATCGAGAGATTGGAATCTATTTTTATAATATCTCTACAGATAGTCCGAGCGAGAGAAGCAAGCGTCTAGATGGGATCATGGCAAGTATCTCATTTGGTGATATTGTGATTTTTCAATCGCCAACTTGGAATGGTTGGGAGTTTGACGCGGAATTTGTAGCGAAGCTGAAAGATTTGAGAGTCAAACTAGTGATTTTTATCCATGACGTTATTCCACTAATGTTCCGTGATAATGCCTACCTAATGCCGACTTATATGGAGATGTTCAATCAAGCAGATGTCATTATTGCGCCTTCACAACAAATGGTTAACCGTCTGTGTGAAGCAGGTCTGACTGTGGAAAAAATCTTGATTCAAGAATTTTGGGATCATCCTCATAACCTCAGTTTGAACCAACCAGTATTTAAAAAAGAGATTTTCTTTGCAGGATCTTTGACACGCTTTCCAGAGTTGCAAAATTGGGTTTATGAAACCCCTTTGCGAGTTTTTACGAATGAGCCAAAGAGCAATCCAGAAGCCAATTTGGTGATTGAAGGATGGAAGCGCAATGAAGAACTCTTGATGGAACTCTCAAAGGGAGGCTTTGGTCTTGTCTGGAATACCCAGTATAACGATGGGGAGAATGTTGATTACTACGAAATGAATATTTCACATAAGCTCAGCACCTATCTTGCGGCAGGAATTCCTGTGATTGTGCCCAACACCTTATCAAATAGTCATCTGATTGAAGAGCGTGGTTTAGGATTTGCTGTGAACAGTTTGGAAGAAGCCAATCAATTGGTTCAAAATATGGCTCCAGAATCCTATCAAGAAATTAGTAGTAGGGCTCAAGGGTTTGCTTTCCTCCTAAAAGAGGGGTATATCACTAAGAAGCTTTTAATAGATGCTATTAATTTCTTATTTACTTTATAAAAGGATAATTGAGAAAAAAGAGGGGGAAAATTTCAGTGAAAAGGGCAATCGTTCTTGCTGGTGATAATGGTTACATGGAAAAGCTAGAGGTAACTATAAAATCTATTGTTGCGACAAACAGTCAAATTATTTTTTATGTGATCAATGACAATCTCCCTCAGGAGTGGTTCTGGTTGATGGGGAGAAGATTAGAGTCTGTTCAATCACAAATTCGGAATATTAAGATTTCTTCTGATCAGATAAAAGGGTATTCGCTACCCATGGATCATTTAAGTTATGCTACCTTTTATCGTTATTTTATTGCAGATGTTGTTACAGAAGACCGAGCACTTTATCTAGATTCTGATATTGTTGTCACTGGAGATTTGACACCTCTCTTCGAAGAAGATATAGAAAATCATGCTTTGGCCGCAGTTACGGATGGCATAGATGCTTCTAAGTTTAATGCAGGTGTGCTCCTTGTGAACACTGTGCTTTGGAGAGAAGAAAAAGCTAGCCACCAGTTGCTGGAATTGACGAATCGCTATCATCAAGAGGAGTTTGGAGATCAAGGAATCCTTAATCGTCATTTTAAAGGACGTTGGAAAAAACTACCAGAAGTCTACAATGTGATGGTTGGTATGGATACGTTTGCTCACACCTTTAACGTCCCTGAATGGTATGATAAGGCAGACCAGCTGGAGAAGGACGCAGTAATCATTCACTATGCGGGAGAGAAGCCTTGGTATCAGTGGAATTTGAATCGTTGTCGGGATATCTGGTGGTTTTATTATGGTCTGGAATGGTCTGAAATCTTGTTACGAAAGGATATTACCAAACGTCATTTCAAGGATTTGGTAGGAAGGCCCAAATTCCAAACAGCAGTATTTACGAATTCGGCAGCTATGGAACATATTGAAACATTGGTGGAAGCATTTCCAAATGTTCAATTTAATATCCTTGCACACACAAATTTTGCTCCTAGTGTAATTGCTTTAGAAGCCTACTCCAATGTTTCGCTTTATCCTCGTTTTACACGGTACAATGCTCAAGCTGTGTTGGATAAATTGGATTTTTATTTGGATATCAATTATCATGAAGAGATTTATGATATTATTCAAAAGGTTACTGTGTTGAAAAAACCTATCTTTTCTTTTGATGTTACCAATCATTGTGAGATTGAAGGGGATAGTTACTGTTTTCATGTAGAGGATATTGATGATATGATTGCTGTTATTCAAGAATATTTAGCTCAATTGAGTTAAATCAGGTATGAATTAGGTTGAAATAGGTGAAGGAAAAAATGGAAAAAATTAGTGTCATCGTCCCTGTATATAATTCAGAGGCCTATCTTGAAAATTGCTTAAATAGTATCATCCAACAGACCTATCAAAATTTAGAAATTATCTTAGTCAACGATGGTTCAACGGATGGTTCTGCCGCTATTTGCCAACGCTACAAGATTCAGGACCCTCGAGTGAAGGTTTATCATAAGCCTAATGGGGGAGTTGGATCTAGTCGGAATCGTGCTTTAGAAGCGGTGACGGGAGACTACATTCTCTTTGTGGATAATGATGATTGGTTGGAACTGGATCATATCGAGAGTTTATATCATTTGCTGAAAAAAGCAGATGCAGATATTGCAATTGGAAATTTCACTCAATTTATGGAAGAAGAGGGGAACTTTTTAATCCATGTTGGGGGAAATGATTATTTTGAGCGTGTCTATTCTCCTTTTGAGTGGTTCCAACATCAATATGATGGGCAGTATAATCTGAGCCAATGTTTCACGGTCCCTTGGGCAAAGCTTTATAAGGCGGAATTGTTTAAAGAGATTGTTTATCCAACAGATAAAACGGTAGAGGATGATTATACGACCTACAAGGTCTATCTACAAGCTGATAAAATTGTCTATATGAACCGGGCCATCTATCTGCATCGTAAACGTGAGACAAGTGTGACCAAAACGGTCAATCTTGCAGATGTTTATCCGTTACAAAGTATCGAAGAACGCATGATGATTCTTCAATTGATCGGAGCTCCAATGGGCTTAATAGATGCAGAAATTGCTGCTTACAAGTGGCGATTGGCCATTCATGAAGAAGAGACCTTAAAACATGGAGACATGGAAGCTTATCAGCAAGTACTGGTAAAAAAACGGATCAAGGAGAAGAGTTTTCATGCATGATACAAAAAGTCGGGCGATTGTTCTAGCAGGAAATCAGAACTTTACCGCTCAGTTATCGACGACCATAAAATCTATCTTTTACCACAATAAAGATGTGAAAATTTATGTTTTGAATCGAGACATCCTTCCAGACTGGTTTCGAAAACCACGGAGGATGGCTCAGCTCTTAGGGGGCGAGCTCATTGATGTCAAATTGAATCCGGATGATGTGAGGGATACCTGGTGGACTCAGGAACATATTAGTCTGGATGCTTATTCTCGCTACTTTATTCCGAAGTATATCTCAGAGGAAAAGGTGCTGTATCTCGATGCGGATTTGCTGGTTCTAAAGAACTTAGAGGATATCTTTGAAATAGATATGAAGGGTCACCCGATTGCAGCCGTGATGGACACAGATAACCAGAGTTTTAATTCCGGTGTCTTATTAATTGACAATGGTTTGTGGAAACGAGAAAATATGACAGAGCAGTTGGTGAATGAGACGAATGGCTCACTCCAGCAAGCTTTAGAAGGAAATATTCCTAAATTTAATGGGGACCAGACAATCTTTAATAAGGTCTTTCGTGATAGATGGTTAGCCTTGGATAAAAGGATGAACCTCCAAGTTGGTCATGACGTGACTGCTTTTATGAGTCATTGGCCAAATCACTTTAAAGATAGTGAAGATCCCTATGTTGTGCATTTTGTCTCACACCGAAAACCATGGGCGACACTAAGTGCCAATCGTTTCCGCCAATTATGGTGGGCTTTCCACGACATGGATTACAGTCAGGTCTTGTCTCACCATATGGGGGACTTCCAGATAGAGATGGATCCAGATTATGAGCTCCATCTGTTCAATTTGACCAATTCTCAATCCTTCAAAAACCTTGAGGAATTGATTCAGGGACATCCGAAGGCCTTGTTCCATATTGCTGCCTATACGGAAATGGGAGAGGAATTGATGCGTCTTGCAAAATATGAAAATGTGAGATTGTATCCAGAAGTCGTCCCTCCAGTATTGGAAGAACTTATCAATCGTTCTGCTGCCTATTTAGATATTAACTATGGTACTGCTGATCAAGCAACCTTGGCGGCTTATGCGAAAACAGGGAAACCGATCTTGTCCTTCCCAGAAACCAGACATAGTGAGCAAGCGCAGTTAGAGGTCAACACGATTGAACAAATGCATTCACTCATTAAAGAGCGTATAAAGACAGGTGAATGGGGAGAAGTTCACGAGCTTCCACGATTGCACTCCTTAACCATGACCCAAACGCAAGATCTCGAGTCGATCGAAGAACTGGTCTGTGCTCTTCCATTTGTGCAGTTTCATATCGGTGCTTGGACAGCTATGGGACCTAAGTTAGTCGAATTAAAGCAACATCCCAATGTTAGTTTGTATCCTGCGATCAATCAGGAGCAGTTGACCCAGTTGATCCATAGTGCAGATCTTTATTTGGATATTAATCGTGGCGATGAAGCTGGTGATATTCTATCACAGGTAGAATTGGCGGGGATTCCTAGTTTTGGTTTTTATAAAACCCAACACGGGAACCATAGGCAGTTTCTTTTTTCAAGTGAGCGACCACAGGAGCTGATCACTGCTATTGAACAGTTTGATAGTGAAGGAAGTTTGCCTCAAATTCTCCCTCTACCAACGGTTAAGTCCATTGATGAGAGTCTGGACTTCATTAGGGAAAATCATTCATCTGTCATTCGTTTTGGAGATGGTGAAATCAATCTAATAGCTGGCCATTCTATCGCCTACCAAGATTATCATCCTGAACTGGCACGAACTCTACGTGAGTTGGTTGGAATGAACAGTTCAGAAAAACTCTTAGTCTGTTTGCCAGATGCTTTCGAAGATCGCTTCAAATTTACGTGGTGGGCAGAAGATTTTTGGAAAAAGCATTTGGATCATTATGATGATTTTTATCGTCAAATTGCACCGGCACCATGGTATGGTTCAACCTTTATCTCACGTCCTTATATTGATTTTTTAGATAAAACAAACGCCGAGTCACAGTTTGAAAAGCTAAAAAGGTTATGGGAAAACAAAAATCTCTTAATAGTAGAAGGAGCTACATCTCGTTCTGGGGTTGGTAATGATTTATTCGATCAGGCCTTATCTATCAAACGTATTGTCTGCTCTTCTCATTGTGCTTATAAGGATGTGAATGCTATTGAGTCAACAATTCGTAAGTATGCGGATAATCATCTTATACTCATCATGTTGGGCCCAACGGCTAAAGTATTAGTTGCAAATCTAGCTAAAGATGGTTATCAAGCCTTGGATATTGGACATATTGACTCTGAATATGAATGGCTAAAAATGGGTGCGACAACAAAAGTTAAACTCAAACACAAACACACGGCGGAGTATAACTTTGACCAAGATATTGAATTCATCGAAGATGAAACCTACACCAAACAAATCGTGGCAGACTTATCTCGTTTGCCGGTAGAATAAGAAAGATATATGAATAATAAAAATACAGTAGTATTGGCAGGAGATTATGCTTATATTCGTCAAATAGAGACCGCTTTAAAATCTCTTTGTTATCACAATCGTCAGCTTAAAATATACCTTTTTAATCAAGATATTCCAGTCGAGTGGTTCCGTGCCACGAGAGAGCATGTGGAGAGACTCGGAGGAGAGCTTCTTGATATTAAGTTAATTGGTCCTCAATTTCAGATGAATTGGACTAATAGGTTGGGACATATCAACCATATGACCTTTGCGCGTTATTTTATACCTGATTTCGTACATGAAGATAAGGTACTTTATCTTGATAGTGATTTGATAGTCACAGGTAATCTAGATAGTCTTTTTGAACAGGAATTGGGAGACAATTATGTCGGAGCTGTTCGTTCATGTTTTGGTGCCGGTGTTGGTTTTAATGCAGGTGTATTGCTAATTAACAATCGTTTATGGAAAGAGGAACATATCCGTCAAAAACTAGTGGATATAACTGAACGGGAGCACGCAAATGTAGGAGAGGGTGATCAATCAATACTCAATATGGTATTTGAAGACCGCTACCTGAATTTACCTGATACTTATAATTTTCAAATTGGTTTTGATGCTGGTGCAGCCGAGGGAGGTCATCGTTTTGTTTTTGAAATTCCTCTTGAACCACTACCTTTGATTTTACATTATATTTCTCCGGATAAACCGTGGAATCAGTTTTCAGTAGTACGACTGCGTGAGGTTTGGTGGCGGTACTGTCTCATGGAATGGTCTCAAATTTTGAAAACATGGACAAATCGGGGCTTTGAGTTAGAATCTAACCGTGAATCTACCGTGTTGACGTGTTATACTTTGACGAACTCCTACTTATTGGAACAGATTGAATACTTAGTTCAGCATCTCCCTCAAGTTCATTTTATCATCGCTGCCTATACCTATATGGCTACAGAACTTTTAGTGCTATCTCGCCATCCAAATGTAACCCTTTATCAAAATACCTATCCTTTGCTTGTTGAATATGAGCTATCTAAAGTTGATTTCTATCTGGATATTAATCATTATGATAAATTACCAGAAATCTATGAGTACGTAACTCAAAATCAGCTTCCTTTACTAACTTTTGAGAATACACAAGCTCCAAATCAATCTTATCAAGCTATTTGTTCACATGAAAATCCTGAATTGATGGTGAATGCTATTAATCAATTGGTTGCTAAGCGTATTAGTGAGAAGGAGGAGAGTGGCTGCTAATGAAAAAAATATTACAATCTATTGTTTTTAAACGTTTATCTTGGACAGTTCTTTTCCTCTTTATTTATGTTTTGGGAAGCCATTTAGTCTTACCATTTATAGATTTGAAACACCCAAAACTCTTAGGAGGGTTATCCAATTCGATAGCCTTCACAAGTGCTATGATGGGTGGTAATTTAAGTTCATTTTCACTTTTTTCTGTGGGCTTGTCCCCTTGGATGTCAGCCATGATTCTTTGGCAGATGTTTTCGTTTTCAAAAAAGTCTGGTTTAAGTAAGCTACCAATAGAAATACAGGATCGACGCAAAATGTATTTGACCTTTGCCATCGCTCTCATCCAGTCTTTAGCGGTGTCTCTAAGCCTTCCGATTGAAGTAGGAATTCCTAAAGGATTGGCTATCCTAACGAACACTATCCTTCTAATTGCGGGAACCTTCTTTTTAGTCTGGCTATCGGATTTGAATTCTTTCTTTGGTATAGGAGGTTCTATTGTCATTTTGATGGCCAGTATGGTTGCTAATCTACCTAGGCAAATTGGAGAGAGTATTACACGACTACATATAGGATTACCGATTATTCTCTCTCTGATTATCATGGGTTTGCTCTTCTTATATATTGCAGTTATTGTCCAAAGAGCACGGTATCGCATTCCCATCAATAAGGTTAATATTCATAATCGTTTTAGCCAGTATTCCTATCTTGATGTTATGCTTACCCCAGCAGGTGGGATGCCCTTCATGTACGCAATTTCTCTAGTCTCTATTCCTCAATATCTTCTTATCTTGATTCAGATTTTATTTCCTAAAAACAGTTGGACAAATACTTGGATTGAAGCTCTGACAGTGGGACATCCGATTTGGCTTGTTCTCTATCAAGTGGTCTTATTTGTTTTGGGGATTGCTTTTGCTTTCGTAAACGTTAGTGGTGAACAAATTGCAGAACGCATGCGAAAATCAGGAGAGTACATTTACAATGTTTATCCTGGCCCTGATACAAGCCGTTATATCAATAAAGTTGTCATGAAATTTGCTGTTATTGGGGCAATTTATACAGTTATCATGGCAGGTGGCCCTATGATGATTGTGCTTATTAATCCGCAGTACTTACAACTCAGTATGATTCCTGGAATGTTTTTGATTTACAGTGGAATGGTATACAATGTACGCGAAGAAATTGCAGCTATGACCCTAAATGAATCCTATAAAGGTTTGTTTGACTAGATTAAAAGTTAAAATTATTTTATCACCTCAATTATTCATTTGAGAGTGATAGGTAGTCTGGTGATCTTTTTGACCTGCCTACCTATCATCCTTAATATATCGTTAATTATTTTGAATTCATAAAAAATGGGAGAACATATGTATTATTTAATTCCGGCTTGGTACGGTCAAGGGGCAGAGTTTTGGCAACCTGACTTAACACCGTGGTATTTTAGAACCTCGAAAATAGAATTTGATGATACTTTACACCAAGCACGTATTTTTCAAGGCCAAGCTATGTCGCCTAGATTATTACTTTTAGCTTATCAACCACATCTACGTTATTTTCTGCACCGCTTTGATCTCTTAGAAGTGTCGCATTTTTCAGTGTTTGATGCTATTCAAGGAATCAAAGAGCAGCCCATGCGTTGCCTACAAGTATCTGACTTGGATTGGGATGATGATTGTGACTTTATTTTTACCCCTTTCGTTATTGTTGTTGAGAAACATCATCAGCGTTTTGCCGAAATAGAGTTGGGACCAGAAGGATATTTGAGTCTTATTCGATATTATCAGGATGGCCTGATTTTAAGAGAAGAAATTTATGATGACAGAGGATTTGTTTCTAGTATCCTTCATTTTGAAAATGGTCAGGCGACACACCGAGATTATTTGAATGAAGATGGCATTTGGCAACTTTGTCATTTCTTTGATGGACGAGGGATTGTAAGTAATCCAAGAACAGATCATCGTTTTAAGAAAAATTATTATATCAGTATGGAAGAAGTCATTTGGGAGTTTTTTGATGCTTATATTGCTCAAGAATTGACGCCTTCGGATTGTTTTGTCGTTGCGTCGAAAAGTAATCTGAATCAAACTCTTTATAGTCATCTACCAGAGGCTAATCAGAAAATTTTGACTTACTTCAAAGAACGCAATCAAAATGATCCCTTAGAGGATTATGCTTCTTATTTGCAACTTGTTGATCTGATTATTAGTGATTCTCAGGACTTTTCTACAGAATTAAGAAAACTATTTCCAGAGCAAGCTGAGAAGATTCAGCATATGGCATCTTATGATACCCGTCTAGCACTTGGAAAGAGCCAACGTCTTAAGTCATCTAAACTCTATTATCAGGTAAATTTAGATGATATCAGTTGGGAAGCTATCTATCAGGTTTTAGATTTTGTAGCAAATCACCAGAATACTTATATTGTATTTGGAACTTTCAATGCGAATCCGCATGATTTTGATACATTTAAGGAAGACGTAGAGCACCTTATCTCTGAAAAACTGAATAAGAAAAAATTCAAACACATAAAAGATAATCAAAGTGCAGAAAACTACCTCGCTGAAAATGAGGAAGTTGAGTATCGTTATGATTTTGTTAATTTGATTGATGAGACAGCCTTGATTAAAGAATTTGAGTATACCCGTCTTATTGTTGATCTCAGCTTGGAACCACATCGTTATACTCAAATTGCAGGCATTAGTGCTGGGATTCCACAGATAAATAGGGTCACTTCGGACTATGTAACACATTTGAAAAATGGTTATATCCTAGAAGAAGTAACACAATTTGAGGAGGCGGCATCTTATTATCTTGATCAGTTAAAGTACTGGAATCAAGCTTTAATTGAAGCAATTGAGAAAATCAGAGAAAATACAGGAGAGCGTTTTATTGAAAAATGGGAGCACTATTTGAAGGAGGATAAGTATGTCTAAAATTAGCATTTTGCAGGTTGGACGAGATAATTGGTCAAATACTTATGAGCTCCCCGATAATGTTCGTTTTTTCTACCTTCGTGCAGGGCTTTCTAGTGATATTCTCCAATGTTTGAAACAAGCTAAACTAAGAAATTTTAATGCGGTCCTTGTTGATAGTCAGGAATCCTTACTCATGCTGATGGACTTGCGTAAGAGCTTAGTTCCTTATACCATCTTCTATGATGCTGACCTTTTGATAGAGGACCATCGAGTAGGCCGCTTTCTGAAAGAGATTTGTGCTATACCAGCAGATTTTTCAGATAAGCAAGATCTGCTAGATACCCTGTCTAAGGCACTTTTCGCTGGACAATATGGTGATAAATTGTTCCCTTATCAGATCCAGGTTCATCCTCGATTCAAAGGGAAAGTTATTTATAATGGTTTTGAAAGTATCTCTTTAGATGGGAATTACGGCGATTCCTTTAAGCCTATTCTTAACTGGAGTTTTAATATTCGAGTAGCTGAGGATTTCCCTGTTGAACTTTGGTTAGAATTTGAGAAGGCTCAGACCTGTCAATGCCAATTAGTGCTGCGCATTATTCCTGAAGGTTCAGTTTCAGAAATCGTGAGAACAATTGTAGTTAGCGAGGAAGAAATGCGTAAAGGTGCCATTGTTTTAGATCAGGGGAGAACTTATATTTTATCAGCAACTTTAGAAGCTAAAGGAAATGGTGCTCTAAGAGTTGGGAATTTCCATCAACGATGGACACGTTTTCAATTTGGAAAGTTTGTATTGGGTGGGGGGATTCTCCATGATAGTAAACGTCAGGAAATCAATTATTTCTTTTATCCTGGGGATTTCAAGCCACCGCTGTCCGTCTACTTTTCAGGTTTTCGTCCTGCCGAAGGTTTTGAAGGATTTGGTATGATGAGGGCTATGGAGACACCTTTCCTGCTATTTTCTGATCCTCGCCTAGAGGGGGGAGCTTTCTACATGGGAACTGAAGAGCTTGAAAATAGTATCAAGGATACTATCCAACATTATTTGGATTACCTAGGCTTTGACAGTGATCAACTTATTCTCTCTGGGATGTCCATGGGAACTTTCCCATCTATGTACTATGGCGCGGACTTTGAACCTCATGCCATTATCATGTCTAAACCTCTAGCCAATGTTGGTACCATCGGTAATCGTGCCAGACTTTTGGCACCAGAGGTTTTCCCGACAGGAATTGATGTCTTGCATTTGCAGACGGGACGTTTGGACAATGAAGGCGTCGAGGCCCTTAATCAGAAGTTCTGGGATAAGTTTGAAAAAGCAGACTTCTCAAACACGACCTTTGGGGTTTCTTACATGAAAGATGAGGATATGGACCCAACAGCCTTCGAGGATATTACTAAAGTCCTATATTCTTCGGGAGCACGAATTCTTAGCAAGGGAACTTCTGGACGACATAATGATGACCATTCAACTGCGACTGCTTGGTTTCTCAATTTTTATCGTATGATTTTAGAAAATGATTTTGGAAGAAAGGGATGAACATGATTCATAAGAATAACTCTCAGATTCAATGGGGAACGAATGTGAGATCCTATATGTTTGGTTCCCAAATTGAACATCATCCAGATGGCTCAGTCAATTTCAGTAACCCCTTGATAGCATCAGGAACTGAGATTCATTCCTGGCTAGCTATTCAAAATTATCAGGCGAGTCGAAAGCAACCTAGCTTACCTTTGTTAAAAAAGGGATATATTTATCGTCTCGAATCACAATTTACAACAGTTCCTGAAGGTACGGTTTATCTTAAATTAAGCTTCTTAAATCGTTATGGTGAGGAAGTTAAGCAGATGATTGAAAAAAAACAATCTTTCACTTTCGTCTATCCTCATGAAGCCTACAATTATTCCATCTCCCTCTTGAGTGCTGGAATGGTAGAATTGGATTTTAAGGGAATGACAATCACTGAAGTAGGAGAAGAAAATGTTTAATTCTTTAAATCCTTTAAAACCAGTAAAAAGTGTACTCAAGCAAGTTAATGGTTGGGCTGAGCAGATGGCACAACTGGATGACCAGTCATTAAAAGATAAAACTACTGAATTTAGAGAACGGCTAGACAAAGGCGAAAGTTTAGATGATTTATTACCAGAGGCTTACGCAGTAGTACGTGAAGCAGCTAAGCGTGTATTAGGTATGTTTCCCTATGATGTTCAGGTTATGGGAGCAATCGTTATGCATCAGGGAAATATTGCTGAGATGAGTACAGGAGAAGGTAAGACCTTAACAGCAACCATGCCAGTTTACTTAAATGCACTGACAGGACAAGGAGCAATACTTGTAACGACAAACGAATACTTAGCAAAACGTGATGCTGAAGAAATGGGACAGGTTTACGAGTTTCTAGGTCTAACCATTGGCGTTCCTTTTGCAGAGGATGGTGAAGAACTTGATACCTTTGAAAAAAGGGAGATTTACGCTTCTGATATTATCTATACGACAAATAGTGGTTTGGGCTTTGACTATCTTATTGACAATCTAGCTTCGAATAAAGACGGTAAATACATGCGTCCTTTTAACTTTGCTATTATTGATGAGGTTGATTCCGTCTTACTGGATAGTGCGCAAACTCCCTTGGTTATTTCAGGTTCTCCTCGTGTTCAATCCAACTATTATGCTATGATTAATACACTCATGACGACATTGGTTGAGGATCAGGACTATATTTTCAAGGAAGAAAAGGGTGAAGTTTGGCTGACAACTAAAGGTGCAAAGTTAGCTGAAAATTATCTAGGAATTAGTAATCTCTATGCCAAAGAGAATGCTACATTTGCGCGTCACCTTATTTATGCTCTCCGAGCTCATACCCTATTCAAAAAGGATAAAGATTATATTGTTCGTCAAGGAAAAGATGGACCAGAAGTTGTTCTTTTAGATAAAGCGACTGGACGCTTGATGGAATTGACCAAACTCCAAGGAGGCATGCATCAGGCAATTGAAGCCAAGGAGCTTGTAAAGTTATCTCCCGAAACACGTGCCATGGCTTCTGTCACCTATCAAAGCCTTTTTCGTAAGTTCAAAAAGATTTCAGGTATGACTGGGACTGGTAAGACGGCAGAAAAAGAATTTTTGGATACTTACGGAATGCAAGTTGTTCAAATTCCGACCAATCGTCCGAAACAAAGGATAGATTATCCAGACAATCTTTATGTAACTTTACCAGAAAAAATCTATGCTTCTCTAGAGTATGTTAAGCATTATCATCGAAAAGGGAATCCTCTCCTAATATTCGTTGGTTCGGTTGAAATGTCTGAATTATATTCTAACCTTCTCCTAAGGGAAGGAATTGCCCACAATCTTTTAAATGCTAATAATGCTCCTAGAGAAGCTGAGATGATAGCTGAATCAGGTCAGATGGGTGCTGTCACGGTAGCTACTTCTATGGCGGGACGAGGGACCGATATTAAGTTGGGACCTGGAGTCGCCGAATTAGGTGGTCTTGTTGTCATTGGGACTGAACGTATGGAAAGTCAGCGTATTGATTTACAAATCAGAGGACGTTCAGGACGTCAGGGAGATCCTGGAATGTCTAAATTTTTTGTTTCACTTGAAGATGATGTTATCAAAAAGTATGGCCCTAACTGGGTACATAAATATTATAAAGACTACACTATTGATGAGAAAACTGAGAGTATAGAATTAGTAGGGCGACGCTACAGACGTTTGGTTGAGAAGGCGCAAAGAGCTAGTGACAGTGCGGCACGTTTTTCACGTAAGCAAACACTAGAATATGCTGAGAGTATGAACATTCAACGGGAACTCATTTATGCCCAACGAAATCACCTTATTAATCAAGATCAGGATTTAACAGATACCATTGAGCAGGTTCTTGATGACTATATTGATATTGCTCTGGTTGAAGAAGATCTTAGCGAGAAGGAGAAGTTGTATCACTTTATTCTCAAAAACATTAGTTTTCATATTGAGAAAATTCCAGATGATCTGGATATTGATGATGTCGAAGCTGTGGCTGAACTTATCTATCAGTTTGCTTATAAGGAAATAGATGATAAAAAGAAACAATTAGACACCATTGATCTTTTTGGATATTTCCAATGTCTATCACTTCTTAAGGCTATTGATGATAATTGGATTGAACAGGTTGACTATTTACAACAACTCCAACAAGCTATTGGGAGTCAAACGGCTAGTCAGAAGAATCCAATTGTTGAATATTATCAGGAAGCATTTGCAGGTTTTGAAACCATGAAGAAGCAGATCAAAAAAGACATGGTTCGCAATCTTTTACTCAGTCAAGTGCTTGTTAGTGAGGATGGTAATATCGTGACCTACTTCCCATAGGAAAGAGAGAAATATGACAAATAAAGACTTATTTCATAATGCGGTTGAAGGCCGTATGGAGGAGCTAAAACAAAAGCCCATAGTGGAGGAAAAAGAAACTAGGGGCGAGAAAATAAATAAGATTTTCTTTTTTATGTTAGGCTTTGTTATTATAATTAGTTTAATTTTTACTTTAATAGGTATGTTGAGGTAGTCTATGCAAATATTCTTTATGATTTTACTCATCATTTTAAGTGTGTCACTTATTATTACTGTAACACTGCAGCCTAGGCAAATTCAGATTTTTTCGAGTGATGCCACGAGTAATATTGGTAGGACCAGTTACTGGGCAAGCCAAACTCTTCTAAAGGGCCTGACCCTAGGTCTTAGTTCTGCATTATTTGTTGTTCTATTGGTCATGATGGTTATCTCTTATCATTAGTTATAGTTGATTATCATAGATTAATGGGGTTAAACTGACTATTTTTATAAAGTAATCTTCCCTCAAACATTAAGTTTCTGAGGGATTTTTTATGTTTCTTTGATTTACAAAAAAAGTTGAAAATAATAAAGTTTGAAAAATAAGTTATAGTACTAATTTTTTGACTATTTTTATGATAAAATGGGATAATATGCTTATGAAAAAGATATAGAAATAAAAAATAAATGAAAAGGTTTATATATGTTTTTTAGAAGAAATGAGGGTCAGTACCGAGAAACTGATCGTGTGACACGTTTTAAATTGGTAAAGTCA
>OKWX01000072.1_pt1 | contig 68479 bp, 60 predicted proteins | sample 1607241 | NCBI WGS metagenome assembly OKWX01 (sample SAMN07501071, study PRJEB24779) | human gut metagenome | isolation source: stool | host: human infant | place: USA: Pittsburgh, PA
CCATTATCGCCGTTCATGGCTAAAATACCTCGACGATTAGATTGTAATAAAGCTTCTGCAGCAGCACGATCTATTTCATTTATTTTTTTACGAATAGGTTTAAACATAATATATCTCCTAATTTTATTTACTTATCCTATTTACAAGATACATAAAAGTACCACTATTAGTATCATCAACTTTAGAATATTCTTTCCAATTTATAGGATATATCCCAGTTAATACTATGGGTGCTTCCATTCCACGCATTGTTCCTTTTCCTGTATTAGCGGCCCAATTCATACACCCAGTTTTTATAGAACCATCCTCAATAGAAAATTTGGCGTATGTACAATTTACTTTTGTCGGAGGCTTTAGATAAGATATCTCACTAGTTATCTTAATTGTATAACCTTCAATAAAGTTATTACTCTTATCCCTAAATTCCTCTATACGCATTATATCTTTTAAGTAATTATAACAACCTTGATCCTTAGCATCTTGCTCCTTCAACACATACACTTCATCATTTATAGTTTTAATACATTTTCTTGTCGTATATTTAAGCTCAATAGGAATCCATTTACCATCTAATATAACAAGAATATCAAGATGTAAATTAGGATTAAATTCAGGTACAAACTCTAATCTAATATCACAATTTGGATATTGTTCTTTAATCATCCAGGCTAAGCTAAACTGAAAATCTGCTTCCGAATGAAATATTGGTCTCCACCTACTCAATTGGTACATTATTTTATCAATATCTAAAATTAGTCCCACACCACATACCTCATTCAATACAATTTAACTACTTATACTAATTATATTATATTTATATATGATTATATTGTAAAAGCCCCTCGCCAAAGCGAAGGGCTTTCAGTGTAAACAAGGAAATATCATTATTGATTATTTTAATATCCTCGATATCATGCAATAAATAAGATAATTTATCATTCAACTCTATAAAGTTTATCAAAAATTGCTCATCTATATAAAATTGTTGATTGGTAATTCTATCTTTTGTAGCTAAAATTTGTTCCTCATTAGATGATGTACATCTGAAACTATGAATAATACGATTACGCTTATAGAGAATTTCAGAAAATAAATCGGATATTTCCAGACCAACTTTTTCAGTGATTGTTTTAACAATAATCGGACGAAGTTTTCCTGATTCTTTATCAATCAAGTCGTGCCAGGAATAAGATTTATCTGTATTAATAATATTCTCTATAATAAAACCGTTATTAGAGATAAATACTGAAATAGCCATCCCTAACAAATAAACATATTCATCCTTAGGTAATGAAATTCTAGTTAGTGATCGAAGCTCCATTTTTTTACTCCTATACAGGATACGTTTTATATTATTTATCTACTAGAAGAAATAATCTCATAATAGTTTATAATGTATCAATTTAAAATAGATATTTGTTTATCACTATATATTGATGTTTCAAAGTAATCATAACCTAAATTTGACGGCTTCCAGTCTCCAGCAACTATAATAAATTTATCTTTATTTTCAAATACCATATTTCTTATTTTTCTATAAAGGTTTATATCAGGAATAGATAATATAAAATGATAATTGAGATTTGCTATAGGGGCTACTAAATAAATCTCATTTTTATCATTATCGTAAAAGCGACCTTTTACACAAGACTCAATTATTTTAAAGCCGAAAACACCTTTAGGATACCAATATGCAGTTCTATCATCTAAAATCATGCTTCCAATCTTCTCATTTCCATATGAGTAATTAGGAGGAAATTGTTTACACATAGAATATATCTGCTTTAATGTACTGAGTGTATGATTATCATGTTTACCATATGAAGATATTTTAGAATCCCTGTTTGAAAAATTCGAATTATTCGCAACTAAAAGGTCTTGCATTGCATTTTCAAACGAAAAATCTGACTGATTAAATTTATTGTCATCAAAAACGACTGAACTATTTGCATAAGGACAATTAGCAATATGTTTATACGCAGATTTAGTTGCTCTAAAATATGCTTTCCGAGAACCATCACCAGCACATACAAATAATTTACTATTACATAGCGGATATGGACAATAAAAAGACTTATCCCTATTTTCTTCAAGAGCCTCACTTGCTAGTATTATATCTCGTCTTTCTTTATCTCTATATGCATAATTGGCCAAAGAATCATCTCCATTTATAAATTAATCAATTCACTAACTTCAATTATCATATTCCCTATAAAATATGCCTTCATTCTACTTTGTCACAATATCTAGTAATGACTTATAGCTATCAACAACATCATAAACAACGTCCCCTTTACTGATAGCTTTAAAGTGTTCTCTTGCGCAATGTATTTTGGATTCTTCAATCAATCTAAGTTGCATTGAATTCATAGAACCTTTTGTTTCAGCAACAAAATAAATATGTTTTACAGTACCTTCATAAAAAGCTATTGCCCAGTCCGGATTATATCTACCAACAGGTGTTGATAAATAAAATCCATCAGGCAATTTAACATATACTGCTACATCAGAGTTTATATCCAATTCAGATGCAAAGTTTTTCTCATTTGTTGAGTCATAAATAATATGATCATATAAATGCTTATTAGCCTTCATTGCATTCATGCCTAAACGTCCTTTAATTGTTGGATCTGTAAATACATTAGTATCGTATTTTTCATCTAATACATCATATGTAATATGCTCAATAATTGCTGTTGCTTTTTCATCATTTATAAGTGATGCAGCTTTAATAATAAACTCTTCTGGATTATCTTTAAATTGATTAAATACTGCAGATTCAATACCTTGAAGAATCTGTATAACTACTTTACGAGTAAGGCCTGTCTCATCTACTAGTTTACCGACTAAATCATATTTAATATTTGAGCTTACAGCATTTTTACTTCCATAAGTCGAAGCAGATTCTTTTACAAAAGAACCTGATATTTCTAACTCCTCTTTTGATTTAATCTGCTTCATTGTACCAGATTCAACTCTATAGAAAAGTTTTGAAACTCGAAGTTTGCTATCTAAAGCTAAAATTGCATTTCTAACAAGCTCATCAGTATCAAAATCAACGATATACACTGATTTGGAATTTATCTTTTTCCATAATGCCTTGAATTCAGGCATAGAAACTTTATCTTCGTCTAAGTGTAGTTCTACATTATTACTGCGTGCATTTTCAAATTGTATTGATTTAGCATCATAAATAGAGTCAATGATTCCTATAACTGCATCGCTGGAGTCAGCTACTTCATCAGCAACCTGTATTAGACCACTGGACTTATCGTCATAATATTTATCAGTAAGAGCACCAGTTTTATCAATGTAGCCATTTACAATAAGATCAAAATGAATCGCACGTCCCAACGTGTCATCTATAATCTGCTCATTATTATTTATATCTTTAATTACTTTTCCAATGAATAATTCAGGCGTGATTGATTTAGGTCTATCAGCAACCGCCTCAGCAATTTCAGCCTGTAAGCCTTTTGCAAAACTATCGTAGCTTTCACTAGCTATTACAGTAAGAACGTTTACATTATGTACATCATTACCAAGTACATTCGTATCCATACGTTCTCCATCTTGATTGACACAAAGACGAAGGCCTCGACCTACTTCTTGACGTTTACGCACATCACTACTGCTTTGTTTTAATGTGCAAATCTGAAAGACATTTGGATTATCCCAGCCTTCACGTAACGCTGAGTGAGAAAAGATGAATCTAACAGGTGATTTTATAGGATCTCTGTCTAAAAGTAGTTCTTTATTCTTCATAATAAGATCAAAAGCATCAACATCATCAGATGTTTTTTCTTTTTTATCTTTTAGTTTAGAGTCGACCATTTTTCCCTTTTTATCGATGGAAAAATAACCAGCATGTGTAGAAGATTCAGAAATAACATTAATATACTTTAAATACTCATCTTCACCAAATTTTGTTTGAAGATTATCAACAATATCCTTATATTCCTCTTCAAACATATCTGCATAAATACCATTAATAGGATCTCCAGTAGCATTATATTGCTTATACTTTGCTACCTCATCTATAAAAAATAGAGACAATACTTTTATGCCCTTATAAAATAAGTCACGTTCTCTTTCAATATGAGATAAAATCGTTTCTCTTATTTGAATACGTCGTAGTTGATCTTCATTTACTTTGCCAATTACATCACCAGCATAGACCTTTACCCCGTTAAGAAACTCAACTGAATCATCACGACCATCAATTCTAGATACAACAAAACCATCTTTATATTCTTCCATTTGACCTGAGTTATCATAAAGGTTATAGCCTTCCGAAACAACTCTTGTTAGCTTCCGAATACCTTTAGCACCTTTATAATCAAACTGAATAGTTGCTGTAGGTGCCGACTTAGAAAGATTAATACTTTCGAGATAAACATAACTTTCAGTTGCTGTACTTCCCGATTCAGTAATCCCTTTTACAGCTATTTTTTTTACAAGATGTTTATTGTAAGCTTCTAATGCATCTAATCTATAAACCATGTTATAAATACTATCACTCTTATGAGTTGCAGAATATCGAAGAGTCATTAATGGGTTAAATTGTTTTAAACTCTCTTTTGTCTGCTTCCCTTCTACAGATTGAGGCTCATCAATTATAAGAATTGGATTAGTCTTTGCAATAATATCTATAGGGCGACGAGATCTAAACTCATCTAATTTCATATAAATCCGTCTAGCATCTTTTCCTTTAGCATTAAATGCTTGAGAATTAATAATCATCACATTAATTGAATTATCAGATGCAAAACGATCAATTTCAGTTAATTGAGATGAATTATATATAAAGAATCGGATCTTTTTGCCATATTCTTCCGCAAAATGTTCTTGTGTAACTTGGAATGTTTTATAAACACCTTCACGTATAGCAATGCTAGGTACAACAATAATAAACTTACTCCAACCATAATGTTTATTAAGCTCATACATAGTTTTTATATATGTATATGTCTTACCAACACCAGTCTCCATTTCAATAGTTAAATTATATCTACCTTCTAACTTATCAGATGGTTGAATTTGATTATCTCTTTGTATTTTCTTTATTCGATTCAGAATTAAGTCATCATTTAATTCTTTTACTATTTTTTGATTACTAAAGCCAGTAAAGTCTGTATCCTCTGTTAGTGATTGCTGAATGTAACCAGAGCCTCGATCCATCATATATGTTGGTGTTAAATAAGGCTGTCCTGTAAACACATCTACTACTGCCTTTGCAGCATCAGCTTGAAATTTTTGATGCTTAAATTGTAGCTTCATGTATAGACCTCCTTAAATGACCTTTATTCTTGTATCTGGAGCTAATGATTTAAAAATCTCACCAACATTAATTTTAGAAGGACTATTTACAAAACTACTATCTCTAAAGACCGCTCGAAGAGGTTGTTTTTTTGCAATATACTTAATAACTGAGTCTGGTATATTTTCATTGAAACATGCTACTAAATCACCATTATTATAATTATGTATCGTACACCCCTCTATCTCTTCTGAATTATAAGGTAAAGATAAAGGTAATCCCCATTCAATCAAGCACCCAAATAATAGATCAAGATCATTACGATCGGACTTAATATTTGATTCTAAATTTGACAGTAAATCTTGTGAGTACCCATCAACTGAATAAAATACATCATTCATATTAGATTCATCAATCTTTAGCACTCTAAACCCTCCATCAAATTTAACATCAGGATTTTCTTGTGCTAATCGTTTTGAAGCAAGACGAATCCGCTCCTTACCAATATCACATACACTTGCAATCCCCCTTCGATGTGCCTCACTATTTTCGGCACAGGGCTCAGGATATTGAACCATAATATAATTTCTATGACCATTTGTATTAACATTTAATTGAAGAATTGCATCAGCAGTACTAGCTGTCCCTGAAAAGAAATCAAGAATTGTATAATCATCACCTAAATAGGAAAATAGCTTTTTAAGCAAAGCAGTCGGCTTAACTGTATCAAAACCTAATTGAGCCCCCATAATCGAATTAAATTCTTCTTTTCCGGTTTGAGCTGTTCCTACAGAATCCGCTGTGAAAAGAGACCAAAAAGGTTTATATTTTTTCTTTTCTAACTCATCTTCAGGATATATTGCTTTCTTAACAATACCATCTACAATCTCAACTCTACCATTACGTTCTAATTCACGTGCAGTATCCTCTCCAATTTGCCAACGTTTACCTTCTCTAGGATATTGTCCAAGTATTTTAAATCGCATAGTAGGTCTATTATAATCACCAACATCAGATTTTTCTATTATTTCAAATCTACACTTTCCAAAACGACCATTATGTGGATAGCACAAGTCCCCTTCAATTTCCTCTAAAACAAAACCTGCTAATCTTGACTTATTCTTACCATATAACAAAATAGGTTCTGTTTTCTTTTGTAGTCCAAATTTTGCAGCTCCTGCATTTATTGGTTGTGTTGTAGCTTCCCAAATCAAATCACCAAAATGATTTTTTTCACCAAAAATTTCATTACATATATTTCTAATATTTGAATATTCACTTTCATCTATCGATATAAATATAACTCCATCTTCAGCCAAAAGATTCCTAGCAAGAAGAAGACGCTGATACATCATAGAACACCAAACAGAATGAAATCGAGGATTAGTTTCGTTGTTCTCTTTAAATAGTTTATTTCCTAATTCATCATACATCCCAATATCATTTTCATATTGTTTTTGAGAGATAGAAAAATTATCAGGATACATAATCCAGTCCTTACCTTTATTATATGGTGGATCAATATAGATTAATTTTATTTTACCTAAATAACTTTCTTGTAATAACTTTAATACATCTAAATTGTCCCCTTCAATATATAGATTTTCTGTACTATCCCAATCAACACTTTCTTCAATACAAGGACGTAACGTTTTACGAATAGGCTTATTAGCTTCAATAATAGCTGCTTTCTTACCAACCCATGTGAACTCATACGATTCATCCCCATCTACAATTTCATCAGAAAGCATCTGTTTTAATATTTCAAAGTTTATAGCTTTTTTTAACTTTCCATCTTTATCTCTAGTTTCAGTAATACAATTAGGAAATAATGATTCTATTTTCTCTATATTTTTTTCAGTCATATCTACTGATTCCATTCGCATTTTTTCCATTATATTTTCTCCAATGTACTTCTTAACTTCTTTAACTCAGTATTTATCTCTATTTGTTTATTTAGCTGCTTTTCTTTTCGTATTTTATTTTGTAATATACTAATTTGCTTTTGCAAAGTCTCTATTTCTTTATCACGTTCTACAGACTGTTTCAAGCTCTCACTGGAATTATTAGAATGTAACTTATCACCAGCAATTTGGCGTACTAAATTTTCATATACATCATCAAGGCTAAGACCTTCAAGCTTTACTATTAATTCCGTTTCTTCAAGACAATTTGTATGATAATATCTATCTACTTTGAACCTTTTATTTTCTATATCCGTAGTTTCTTTGTAACTAATCCAAGCCTGATACTTACCATTGTATTCTAAGATATAAAGAATATGGTATGGAATTACACTATCAATACATTTTAATAAGTCTATATCAACTTGAGGACTATTAAGATTGACTTCAAATACTTCAATCTCTGTTACGTATTTTCCTGCAGACAAATTAGTAGTTGTAGACGCAATTTTATTTCTCCAATAAATAGTCTTTACATGATCTACAAACAATCTTTTTAAAGAAGTCGTAATATTTATATTCTCATAGAACTTAGCTTTAGGAATTCGCCGATTAAATTCTGTAGCTTTTGGTAAACCTAGCATCATATTGCTCCTTCTTATTTTACTACCAAGAAAGAAATGAGCTCAAAATCATCTAAGCCAGATACCACTGAGATAAGTGCGGAGGTTCCACCAACAGTAAATAAGCTATCTATATCACTTTCTTCTTTAGTATCGATAATAGAATGAATTGTTTCACGAAGAAGATTTGATAATTCCTGCATATCTTTTCCATCATTCGTTTCTTCATTAAACTTTTGACACAAATCTACAATCGGTTCTTTTTTGCCTCTACACAATAATCTAATATCATCAAGCAATTGTTTTGGATTTAGATAGTCACAAATAATTTCTCCATCCATACCAATATAAACCATATAAAATGGATGGATCCTGTTTTGATTATCTATATTTACAGAATTATTAACATTCTTCAATACGAATATTACACCTTGTGGAAGCTCCTCAGACGATTGAACAACAGCATGTAATCCTTTAGGCTTTGTATCCATATCACCATGAGTTTTAATATACTCCAAAAGATCAAGCCTAAACTCATTTAAACCTAAATCCATAATTGAAATACCAGTAGACATATCTTCTATATCGACTACTTCCTCTTGCAAACGTTTAAGCTGTTGCTTTCTATACTCTAAATCTCCCTTCTCCTCAGCATTAATAAGATCATCATCTCCTGTTGAAGACATAATAGAAATTTTCATCCTTGTTTCTACACGACCTTTAAGGTTGATGTATTCATCTAAATCCATATCAGGCCAGAAGTTAACAAGTTGGATACTTTCATTTTTACTACCAATACGATCCACACGACCAAATCGTTGGATAATACGAACAGGGTTCCAATGAATATCATAGTTAATAACACAGTCACAATCTTGTAAATTTTGACCTTCTGATATACAATCTGTAGCTATTAATATATCAATTTCATCATTACTATCTGGCAATAGAACCGCTTTATCTTTAGAAATAGGGGAAAAACATGTTAATACATTATTAAGTGTAGCCTTAAAATTTTTAATAGTAGTTTTACCATCAATAGAACCCGTTATAACAGCTGTATTAAGTCCATATTTCTCTTTTATATAAACACTAACATGTTCATATAAATACTCTGCAGTATCAGAAAAAGCCGAGAAAATAAGAACCTTCTTATTATTAATATTAATTGGATTTTCTATTTTCTCAGATATAACCTTAAGCAATGATTGTAACTTACCATCATATTTAGGTGTTATTACATTCAACATACTCATCAAACCATTTAATACCTCAATATCTGAAGTAAGTTCAGATCGCCAACTTTTATAATCCATATCAGCTAAATCAATTTGAACCTTATTTCCAACAGAAAAATATTCCGTATTACTATCATCGATATCCCATTCAGTATCAGTAGATTCATACATATCAATACTACTTGCACCATATTGCTCAAATCGGTTTATCTTGTCTATAGTATCATTAATAAGATTATAAATACGTTGTAAGGTAAGTTGAAATGAATTAACAGAGCTTTCTAAACGTTTCAACAAATTAACACTCATTAACTTGCGAATACCTTGCTCACGACCTGTTTGAGTTAACTCATTCCCTTTATTATGTGTTAGGTCAATATATTTTTGAATTTTACTTGGAAAAATATAGTTAGATGGTGTATAGATACAAAGGGAAAGCTTACTTAACTCTTCATAAATCTGATTATAATTAGTAGCTGTTTCTAAATTAGTAAGTACAGGCCTCAAAGAAATAGGTTTCATCCTTATAGGAAACTTACCAATATCAGCAGTATTGTAATATTTTTCAATATGCTTTCTAGACCGTGCAATCGTAACACTATCTAGTAATTCAAAGAAATCAAAATCTAATGTACTTAATAAAGCATTTGTTGTTCGATCAGCTACATCTAATTCACTCCAAGCATTAAATGCTCGTTGTGCTTGTCTAAATATTTCATCAATAGATTTTGTGATACCTAATTTATTATCAATAAGGGAGCTATCTCCTTCATAAGCTATGGCTAATTGGTTTTTTAAATCAATAAATCTATTATTTACAGGTGTTGCGGAAAGCATTAATACTTTTGTCTTTACACCAGACCTAATAATTTTATCCATCAGTTTTACATAACGATTCTCCACAGTATTAGCATGCGTGCCAACACCATTACGGAAATTATGTGATTCATCTATAATAACTAAATCATAGTTTCCCCAATTTAATCGATTTAAATCAAGACCATTAGAAAAACCACCAGGTCTAGATAGATCCGTATGGAATAAAACATCATAATTAAGTCTATCTCCAGCAATTGGATTATTTACATAATTATCTTTATATGTATTCCAATTCTCTGCTAATTTTTTAGGACAAAGAACTAGAACACTTTTATTACGATTCTCATAATATTTCACAACAGCTAATGCAGTAAAGGTTTTACCTAAACCAACACTATCAGCAAGAATACAACCATTATATCGTTCTAATTTATTTATAATGGCAAGTACTGCATCTCGTTGAAAGTCATATAGCATATTCCAAATTTTACTTTGTTTAAACCCTGTAGCTTCATTAGGTAATTCATCAGTTGAAATATCATTGAGAAACTCACTAAATACATGATATAAAATCAAGAAATAAATAGACTCTGGGGAATTTTCATTATAAACAGAAGTCATATTATCTATAACAATATCCGTAACATCTTGAAGCTTATTTTTATCATTCCACAGGCTTTCAAATAAATTAATGTACGTATCAGCAAACGGTGATTCAAATCTATTAACCATATTATAAGTATTATTACCACGTTCACAGCCAATATCTACAGTTGTAAAACCATTAATAGGCATATAAGTGGTAGCAGAATTGGAATTCGTTACATTTACAAAGCCAGTCATATTCTCCCCAGTAATATTAGACTTAAAGGTTGCTTTTCGTTTAATCCAATCTGCACATTCTTTTGCTATAGCTTTCTGGTTCATTTCGTTACGCAGCTTCAATTCAAATTCTGTGCCATATAAGCTATTCTCACGATTTAATCTAGGAATATAAAATTCTCGCTTTTGTTTTTCTGTTTTCTCTTTAATAAATGTTGGTGCAGTAAAAATAAATCTACACTCATCTATTTGTTCCAGCTGCTCCTTCAATTCTTTATAAGCATAAATTGAAAAGCAAGCAGCAGCAATTGATATCTTACTCCCATTACTTATTGTAGATATCATATCATCACGAACAATGTCATTAATATTATCAAAAATTTTTACATCCATCAGTATAACCCCTTACCTCTGAACTAATTATCCCTGTTACATTCTGAACTTATATTTATAATCTTATTATATAAAAAAAAAAGGATTTATAAAATCTATTTACCACCTAGATAAAAAAATAATTCTAAATATATTTAATTGTATAAAAAGTAAAAGGTGCAACATTCACTGTTACACCTTAATGATTACTCATATGAAGATTTTGATCTTAGTCTAACTTACTGACTAATAAAATTTTATAACAATTAATCAAAATACTATATTATCCCTAATGTTTTGTCTTTGAACATCCGTAAGAATAGAATTTTCAACATATAAAAAATGCTCTCGAAGCCATTCTATTGTTTCTTTTCTATAAAATTCGACCGGATATACAATTTCTGCTGACTTAAAGTCTAATTTCCCCTTGATAAAACTCATACTTATAAAACGATTTTGTCCATTTCCAGTGACTAATAACTGATCAATAAGAATTCTTTCATTGTTACACTCATGCATTAATGCTTCTTCAATTTTTTGTATATAAGTAAATAGACTTTCATAAGTTAAGCAAAGTATAAGTCTGCCATAGTCTTCTTTATTAGTCTTTATAATTTCATATTCATTCATGACAGACACTCCTTTCTTATATTACATTTCTGTACTTATTAAAGTTATACATTTATTAATAATTTCATCAGCTTCGTCTTTAGATTCAATTAATCTTGTGTTATCGGTAACTCCCAAAATATCACCAAAATGGAAAATTGTGTCTCTTTGGGCTTTATAATAATTATAGCAATTTTCAATACTATGATTTTTTACATTATTAGGAAAATGCTGAGATACAAAATATCTATAAGGAGTAACTGTCTTATCACAACCAAAACAACTAAATTGTCGACCTACTACTCCGCCGGATTCTGTAATTAAGTATTTAATATGACCTTCTAATGCTCTTAACGCAGGAAACACATATAACGAATACTCTTCACTATCAAAATAATGTGTCATATTTATTATTGACTGTTTTATCAAACGCTTTATTCCTAATGGATAATTATTAGGTAATACGTTTTCTATTTGTTTATACATAGTCAAAACAACATCTTCTTTTATACTAATCCTATATGCATCACCAAGAATTTGTTCTACATGTGAATCATCATAAAGCTCTATAATAATAGAGGTAATTACCTGAAACAAGTAATTATTTTTTCCTTGCAATAATAATTTATGTTGTCCTGTCAAAAATAAAGTAATAGTAAGAGAGTCATCTTCTAATTTAAATTTATATAATACTTTATCACTTTGCGAACTACATGTATATTTTATTCTTTCATCAGATTCTATTACTAACTCTATAATAGCATCAAAATCCTCTTTGCTAAAATAAGATATTGTAAACCAATTAGCTCCTTGTACTACAGTTTTCTTTTTATCAAATAATGCTGATTTTGCTATTCGATCAGCCTTTTCGTTATAAATTATATTACCGTGTACTGGAATTTTAAAAAATTCAAACTCAATAAAGTCTTTATACTTATTATTAAAAATATCTAGATAGAATTGTGCAGTTGTAGAATTTGCCGACCATTCACCCAAAATCCATTTTGATACACCTTCATAATTGTGATAAATCTTAATCTTCTTAAAACCGTTAGATATTGCCCAATCTAGTGCATTAATTACCCCTAATATTTCACCAATTATATTATTGCTATCAAGAAACTCTGGATTATTATCATAGCCATAAAGCTCTGATTCACTTCCATCTGGTTTAATTAATTCTACACCATAGGAATATCTCTTTAACTTAGTATCAAAGCTTCCATTTATAAAAGCAACTAAATATCCATCACAGTTATCTTGAGCAACTTTTTCTATCCATACATCTCGATTTTCTAAATAAGCTTCTGCTTCATCACTTGTAGTAAAACTTTTAAATTCTGCACCATGATAGCCCTTTATAGCAAGCTGACACTCTTCCCAACTTTTAAAAATACCTGTTTTATTCCCTTTTTTAACAGCATATATTTTCAAAACAGTGCCCCCTTTATTTATTGAATATTATATTATACTCTAAAATAAACTTTTATCAATACTTGTATTATAAATAATATCTAAACAACTAAACAAAAATTACTCAATCTCTCCAAATTTACTTTTATAAATAGTATGTATTCAATATAAATGCAATTAGATAGGTTGTCTACTATTTTCAATCATTCTTTCGTGTTCTTGGACGCCTATCACATGGGCAGTGCTATCACTCACTGCGTCGTTTCACTCCTAGTGAGCAAAGCCACTGCCTCAACATGCGCTGTCATTGGGAACATGTCTACTGGTTGTACTTCTTTTAGTTCATAGCCATAGTGTGTCAATATTTCAATGTCTCGCGCCATGGTTGCCGGATTACAGGATACGTAAACGATACGTTTAGGTTCCATTCCTGCTGCAGAGGTTAGTACTTCTTCTTTACAGCCTGCGCGAATTGGATCGAATACGATGACGTCTGGTCGTACGCCGGCTTTATAGAGTTTTGGCATTTCTACGGCCGCATCAGCGACGATGAATTCAGTATTGTCATAGCTATTATTTCGGGCATTTTCACGAGCATTGATAATGGCTGGCTCTACAATTTCAATGCCGATAACATGTTTCGCTTTATGAGCCAAAAACAGTGAAATAGTACCCGTACCACAGTACGCATCGATAACAGTTTCATCACCTTTTAGGTCCGCATAAGCTAACGCTTGATCATAAAGCACCGTAGTTTGTTCTGGATTCACTTGGAAGAATGAATGTGGCGATAAATTAAATCGTAGGTCCTTAATATGATCAGTGATTGTACCATCTCCATAGATAACATGATTAGTAGGACCTAAAATGACATTGGTTCGTTTACCATTCACATTATGAACGATGGTTTCCACTTGTGGTATACGATTGGTTATGTTTTTAACCCATGCTTCTTGATGCGGTAAATAATCAGTAGCGGTTACGAGAATAACCATCCATCCGGATTGACCGATACGTCCGATAACATGACGCAATACGCCCTTTCCCGTATGTTCATCGTATGGCTCAACATCAAGCTCTTTAGCAATGTCATAACACACTTGAGCAATTGTATTATTTCCTTCATCTTGGATAGGACAATTCGTCCCCTGTACGATATCGTGAGACCCCATTGCATAGAATCCCATTTGAATGTCGCCTCTAGCACCACCGACAGGCATTTGCATCTTGTTTCGATACGCCCAAGGTTCTTTTGGGCCTAGTGCAGGTTTTACAAGATCAGGATTTTGGTGACCAATGCGTTCAATAACATCCTTCACCTTTTGTGTTTTTAGTGAAAGCTGCCCTTCGTAGGTAATGTGTTGTAATTGACAACCACCGCATACGCCATAGAGTTCACAAGTTGGTTCTATACGATTATCAGCAGGTGTAACAATGTCAATTAATTTACCTGTAGCATATGTCTTTTTCACCATGTTTATAGATACTTTCACAATTTCACCAGGCAAAGCAAAGGGAACAAAGACGGTAAAATCGTCTACACGTCCTACACCTTCTCCACTACTGCCAATACCGTGAATGGTTACCAAAACCTCCTCACCAAGTTTAACAGGCGCATTTAGAATGGCCTGTTGTTTTTTAGAAAGTTTTCCACCTGTATGTTGTTGTCTACCTTTAGATTTATGTTTACGAGATGTACGACCTGTACCGTTCATTACGCGTCTCTTTTCTTCCAAATTTTAATGATACCAGTCACGATGAGTACAAAGAATACCGCACCAAATTTAACGAGTAATTCTTCCCCTTGAATATATGGCAAAAGAAGTGGATCTTCTACGATCATTTCACCGGCAACCCATCCAAGTAGTGCACCGCCAGCCCAAAGAATGGCTGGGAATTTGTTAATAATACGAGCGAATAGTGTAGAACAAAATACGATGATAGGTACCGTAATTAGCATACCAACGATAACAAGCTCTAAATGACCTTTTGCAGCGCCCACAACACCGATGACATTGTCGATACTCATCATAGCGTCGGCAACGATAATCGTCCAAATAGCACCCATTAAGGAGTTTTTAGCTTCAATATGAGCCTCTTCATCATCGCCTTTTAAAAGCTGAACGGCAATCCATATGAGCACAAGTCCACCGCCTAAATGAACGAGAGGAATCAAGGTTAACGCTTCTACCAAAACGGTGGCAAACAGAAGGCGCATTAAAATGGCACCTGCCGTCCCCCATATAACGGCTTTCTTTTGAAGTTCTGGTGCTAATTTACCGGCTGCCATACCGATAACTACAGCATTATCTCCGGCTAATAAAATATCTATCAATATAATTTTGCCAATCGTAACCCACGTGGCCGCTTCTAAAAATTCCATTATACGCACCTCAACTATAATTAATTCTATAACTATCCCTTAACTATACCATATTTTATGTATTTTCTCATCTAAAACAAATGCTTTAATATCTTTCATAATCTACTGCAAAAAAATATCTCTCCTCCTGTAAAAAAGAGAAGAGATATTATACATTCCAATTATTTTTTAAGTTGTTTTACTACTAAAGATGCACCTACTACAAGGATAACGGCAGCTATTTTAATATACAGCGCATACGGTTCAACTGTATGAGCAATTAATGTATCTTCCACACTCATGCCAGCGCCGACCCATCCTAGGATACCACCACCAACGTAGAGAATAATTGGGAAACGCTCGATGACTTTCACAAATAATGTACTACCATACACGATGATAGGCACCGTAATAAGCATACCAATAGCAACCATTGTCATGTGGCCACCTGCAGCGCCTACTACGCCGATTACATTATCGATACCCATGATACCGTCAGCAATGACAATCGTCATGATGGCAGCTCGCAAACTATCCTTGGCCTCGATATTATGCTCACTGTCATCATCAGCAACGAGCTTGTACCCAATCCATAATAAAAGGATACCACCTACCAAACGAAGCGCTGGAATTGTATTTAAAGCCTCAACGAAGAGGAATGCCATAACGAGACGTAAAATGATAGCACCTGCTGTGCCCCAGAAAATTGCTTTCTTTTGTAAATGAGCCGGTAAATTTCGTGCAGCCATGCCAATCACAATGGCATTATCGCCGGCCAACAGAATATCGATGACAATGATTTGTAACATTGCCAACAAACCTTGAACAGATACAATGTCCAATTCGTACCTCCTATAACGAAAATATTTAATATACTCATTATACTAAAGAGAATCTACCTTGTACAATACTGTAATGTATCCATCTATTCGTAATACGAATACCTGTATATAACTATATTCTATAGTTTTTAATACACCTAGCCATAATAGATAGACTATGTTAAAATATATCATCAATTTAGGAGGTCATTATGTATCAAACATATTCTATACTACAAAAATTATGGTTGTTCATTAAATTATTTACTCCTATGTGCATCACCCAATTTTCTCTTGTAGGGGGCACATTTATCGCCATCTTCTTAACAGGACAATATAGTACAATTGATTTAGCTGGGGTTGCTACAGGGTACAATCTATGGTTATTATTCTATATCTTTGCACAAGGGACCCTAATGGGTATTACCCCGATCATTGCACAGCTATTAGGAGCCAAGAAAACAGATAGTATACCTACCATCGTCTACCAAGGGTTTTATATTGCAACAACCCTAGCACTTATTATATTATTAATCGGTGTTTTCGGATTAGTACCATTACTAAATTTCCTTAATTTAGAACCTGCTGCTACGGCTGTTTGTATCAATTATTTGAAAGCTTTCGCACTTGGCCTATTCCCTCTGTTATGGGTTAATACATTGCGTAACACCGTTGATTCCCACGGGTTAACTCACTATTCTATGGCCATTGTAGTAACGAGTTTTGTAGTGAATGTATTCTTAAACTACTCACTGATATTTGGGCACTTCGGATTGCCTGAAATCGGTGGTGTCGGTGCTGGTTATGGTATTGCCGGAGCATGTTGGACAAACTTTATTTTATTTAGTGCGATGGTGCTCTTCCATCCTAAATTAAAGGGATATCGTATCTATAAAGATTGGGTAAGCCCCAAATGGCAATACATACGTGAGCAATTACAAATCGGCTTGCCAATCGGTTCTTCCATCTTTTTTGAAGCCAGCATTTTCAGTATTGCCGGCCTATTGATGGTACACTTTGGTTCCGCTGTCGTAGCGGCTCACCAATCGGTCATTGCCTTTACCAACGTGTTCTATTGCTTACCACTTAGCATTGCCATGGCTTCCACCATTGCTGTAGGCTATGAAGTCGGTGCTGAGCGACATAAAGAAGCTATTCAATACTCCTACATTTCTCGCGTGTTAGCCATTGTCATTGCGATTTTGATTTGTGCTTTCACATTCACTCATATGGAAAGCATATCCGCATTATTTACAAATGATGAAGAGGTATATAATCTAATTTATAGATTCCTCGGGTATGGCGTTTTCTTCTCCGCCTTCGATGCCATTGGTACACCGTTACAAGGTATTCTACGGGGCTACAAGGATGTAAAAATTGTATTCTATATTTCTCTCATTTCCTATTGGGGCGTTTGCTTCCCTATTGCATACATTCTTGCCAACAACCCAAATTACGGCCCATTTGGTGTATGGATAGGCCTATTAGCTAGCGTAATTGTAGCAGGCATACTATTCACCATTCGAACATGGTATATTCAACACAAACAAGTACATATAAAAGCATAACGCACAAAAGCAGCACTGCAAGTCATACTCAGCAGTGCTGCTTTTCTACTATAAGGTATTAACTATTTTTGTATTACATTGTATTGCCTTGTAATACATCTTGTTTTTCAACATTCGACATGCGGAAAAAATTGTATAACGTTTCCGCCGTCTTATAGTTCATAGAATCGACCTTAGCTAATTCATCTATACTGGCTTTTTTCATGGCCTCTAAGCTATTGAAATGAGCCCATAAAGCCTTACGTCGTTTAGGACCAATACCATCAATGTGATCGAGTACGGATTCTAAGTTACGTTTGCCCCGCAATTTACGATGATAGGTAATAGCAAATCGATGGGCTTCATCACGAATTTGTTGCAATAATTGCAACTCTGGTGAATGATGACTCAAAATGATGCTATCCGATTGCCCCTCTACAAAGACCTCTTCTATCCGTTTTGCCAAGGATATGACTGGCACATCTGTAACACCTACGGCGCGTATGAGCGGTATAGATGCATTGAGCTGCCCCTTACCACCATCGATAATAATGAGGTCTGGCATAGGCCAATCCGTTTCATTACCATAGCGGCGTTCCATGATTTCTGCCATCGATTTAAAGTCATCGGGCTTGCCCTGTGTAGTCTTTAATTTAAAGCGTCTATATTCCTTCTTAGCTGGCTTGCCGCCTTCAAATACAACCATGGAGGCTACGGTTTCAGAACCTTGTGTATGGGAAATATCAAAACACTCCATACGCTCTGGTAATCTTGGCAAGTCGAGGACCTCCGCCAATTTCTTAACGGCACCACCACTCTTATCAATTTGGTATTGCCATTGGCGGCGACGTTCTTCAAGGAATGTTTCAGCATTTTCATGAGCCATTTTAATCATGTCCATCTTATAGCCACGTTGAGGCACAAGGACATCAACCTGTTGGCCCTTCATGTCACTGAACCAATCCTTAAATAGATGTTGCTCAGAACTTTCCATAGGCAATAATAGCTCTTTAGGAATAAAGGTAGTATCCCCATAGTACTGCTTAATAAAATCAGTCATAATGGTTTCTTCCGAGTCACCTTCATTTTGCACGAAGTAATTTTCTCGGCCTAATAGACGGCCACCTCGAATAAAGAGTAGTTGTACACATGCCAATTGACCATCTACAGCTATCCCTAGTACATCTAGATCACCACGTTGCGTTACCATTCGCTGTTTTTCTTGAATTTTCTCAATACTTGTCAATTGATCTCGATAACGTGCTGCATCTTCAAATCGAAGCTCTTCCGCAGCTGCTTCCATCTTTTCCTTAATTTCTTTAAGCAATGGGATTGGTTTTCCCTCAAAGAGATCTATAATTTCATCGATATATTTGCGGTAATCCGGTACTGATATCTTATGAAAGCATGGCGCTTCACAATAGTGCATATGATATTGCAAACAAGGGCGTTCTACCTTCATCGATTTACAGGTACGCAATGGAAAATACTGACGAATCAACTTGAGGACTACATGAACGGCTGTTACATCGGTAAAGGGCCCAAAATATTTAGCCCCATCCCGTTCAAGGCGACGTGTCATATATACGCGAGGATAGTCTTCTTGAACAGAGATTTTAACATAAGGATACGTCTTATCGTCCTTAAGGGAAATATTGTATTTCGGCTTATGTTCTTTGATAAGCGTATTTTCTAATATGAGGGCTTCCATTTCCGTCTTTGTTTGAATAATCTCTACATCGACGGCACGCTTCATCATTGCCGTTACCTTAGGCGCCCGATTCGCATCATTACGCACATAGGATCGCACGCGATTGCGTAAATTAATCGCTTTACCCACATAGATGATGCGGTTATATTGATCACGCCATAAATAAACCCCTGGTGTGGTCGGTAAATGGCTAACCTTTTCTAATAACTCTTCAGACGGCATATATCCTCCTTTCTTCGTCAATTCTCCATACCATTATAATTAATACTTCATTGTCGCAACCATACAAGGCAATGCGATACAAATTATTTCTTTTTCTTTGCAGCATTCATAAATGTATTAGTCTGTTTTAATACAGGACCTAAGAATTTTCCTGTATAACTTTCTTTCACCTTTGCAATCTGTTCCGGTGTACCGGTAGCCACGATGGTACCACCGCGGTTACCACCTTCAGGACCTAAATCAATAATATAATCAGCCGTTTTGATAACATCGAGATTATGCTCAATTACGATAACTGTATCGCCACCATCTACCAGTTTCTGCAATACATCTAAAAGCTTTCTAATATCTTCTGCATGAAGGCCTGTTGTAGGTTCATCAAGGATATATAATGTTTTACCTGTACTGCGACGTGCTAATTCTGTGGCCAATTTAACCCGTTGTGCTTCACCACCAGATAATGTGGTTGCCGCTTGGCCTAAACGAATATAGCCAAGACCAACCTCTTGCAATGTTACCATTTTCTTGTAAATTTTAGGGATAGCACTAAAGAATTCTACCGCATCATCTACGGTCATATCTAACACATCGGCAATAGATTTGCCCTTATATTTAACCTCCAGTGTTTCCCGGTTGTAGCGAGCCCCTTTGCAGACCTCACAAGGCACGTACACATCTGGTAAGAAATGCATTTCAATTTTGATGATACCATCACCACGACAAGCTTCGCAGCGGCCACCTTTTACATTGAAACTAAAACGACCTTGTTTATAACCGCGCATCTTAGCCTCTGGCGTTTGACTATATAATTCACGAATCGCATCGAATACGCCTGTATACGTAGCAGGATTAGAACGAGGTGTGCGACCGATAGGGCTTTGATCAATATTGATGATTTTATCGATATGCTCAAGGCCGCGAATTTCTTTATGGGCCCCCACCTTGTGATACGAGCGATATAGCTGATTTGCCAGCCCTTTATATAAGATTTCATTTATCAAAGTAGACTTACCAGAACCGCTGACACCTGTAACTACAGTAAATAGTCCAATAGGGAATTTTACATTAATATTTTGTAGATTATTTTCTTTGGCACCTCGAATTTCGATGCAGTTTTTACCTGGCTTACGACGTTCTTCAGGAAGGGCGATAAATTTACGGCCGCTCAAATATTGACCAGTAATGGAGTCTTTTACCTTCATAACTTCGTCAACAGAACCAGCGGCAATAATTTGACCGCCATGCTCACCTGCACCGGGACCAATGTCCACGAGATAGTCAGCCGCACGCATAGTATCTTCGTCGTGTTCTACGACAAGTAAGGTGTTACCTAAGTCCCGTAAGCCTTTTAAGGTATCGATAAGTCGATCATTATCTCGTTGGTGTAGACCGATGGATGGCTCGTCAAGAATATACAACACACCAACAAGACCAGAACCAATTTGCGTTGCTAATCGAATACGCTGTGCTTCACCACCAGATAAGGTGCCTGCACTCCGATTCATAGTAAGGTAATCAAGGCCTACATTATTGAGGAATCCAAGTCGTGCATTAATCTCCTTCAAAATTTGAGCCCCAATCACTTGTTCTCTGTCAGTTAACTGCAAATGACTAAAGAAATCTAGCGCTTCTTTAATCGTTAATTGGGTTACTTCATTAATGTTCTTATCCCCTACGGTAATTGCTAATACCTCGGGTTTAAGACGAGCGCCATGACATGTCGTACATGGTTTAATGGACATGAATTTTTCAAATTCTTCGCGCATAGAATCGGTAGATGCTTCGCTATGACGGCGTTTCACCATCGGCAAAATACCTTCGTATTCGGTGAAAAATTCCTTTTCTTCGCCACGCATATTTTCATAGGTGAAAGCCACCTTGTCCGTCGTACCATACATGACCTTCTTCTGTAATGCTTTTGGTAATTCATCATAGGTAGACTCTAAAGAGTAGCCATTCGCTTTCAACAAGCCTTCTAACTGACGCATAAACCATGCATTAGGATTAGAGCTCAACGCCTGTACACAACCATCGGCAAAGCTAATAGAGCCATCTGGAATGACGCGATTTTCATCAACCTCCATGGTAGAGCCAATACCCAAACAAGCGGGGCATGCCCCAAAGGGACTATTGAAAGAGAACATACGGGGCTCAATTTTTGGTAATGAAATATGACAATCAGGGCATGCAAAGTTTTGACTATACATATGCTCTGGGCCATCTACTTCTTGAACAATAACGATACCTTCTGCCCATTTAGATGCAGTCTCCATAGAGTCTGCTAACCGGGATTCAATGCCTTCTTTGACAACGAGACGATCTACAACAATATCGATGGAATGTTTTTTATTTTTCTCTAATACAATATCCTCATCCATCGTACGTACCACACCATCAACGCGAGCACGGACAAAACCCTCTTTTCGCAGTTGTTCAAAGACGGATTTATGTTCCCCTTTTTTCCTTTGAATCATAGGTGCTAAGATTAAAATCTTAGTCCCTTCAGGAAAACTCATCACATCATCTGTCATTTGTTGAATCGTTTGTTGCGTAATGGGTTTACCACACTCTGGACAATGAGCATGCCCAACGCGGGCAAATAATAGACGTAAATAGTCGTAAATTTCCGTCACCGTACCAACTGTAGAACGAGGATTTCGACTTGTAGTCTTTTGGTCGATAGAAATGGCTGGAGATAAACCTTCAATATAATCTACATCAGGCTTATCCATTTGACCCAAAAATTGACGAGCATAGGCCGACAGTGATTCTACATACCGTCGTTGGCCTTCTGCGTAAATCGTATCGAATGCAAGAGACGATTTACCGGATCCACTTAAACCAGTTAAGACAATGAACTTGTCTCGCGGTAGTGAAATATCTATATTTTTAAGGTTATGCTGACGTGCACCTTTTACAATCAATTGATCTTTCATATATGTACCTTTTTACTTTTCGGTGATTGTTTCTTAGAATTTTTTCGTGGTTTTTTTAACTTACTGTCACCGACACTATGCATATCGGACCATTGTTGACGAAGTTCGCCCAATTGGTCACGTAATTTGGCAGCCTTTTCAAATTCCAACTGTTTAGCAGCCGCCTTCATTTGACGGTCAAGCTCTTCAATCTTGTTATATAGTTCTTCTGCCGTAATCTCTGCTACCTTAGTAGCATCTGCATCTTGAGCATATGGTTCGTGGCCATGGTCCATACCAGCTGCAGAGGACTTCTTTTTCCCCTTCTTTGGTGAAAGCCCTTTGCCATCGGTGACCATATCTTCTTCAATTTTAGTGAGCTCAATAAGCTCTTTCACATCTTTAGATACAGATTTTGGCGTAATATGATGTTCAATATTATATGCTTCTTGTACCGCACGACGACGATCTGTTTCGTCCATAGCGCGTTGCATAGAACCGGTTACACGGTCAGCATACATAATAACATGACCATTCACATTACGCGCTGCACGACCGATAGTTTGAATCATAGCTGTATCAGAGCGTAAGAAACCTTCCTTATCGGCATCTAAAATAGCCACCAAGGAAACCTCTGGCATATCGAGGCCTTCGCGGAGCAAGTTGATACCGACTAATACATCGAATACACCGGCCCGCAAATCGCGAATGATTTCAGCCCGCTCGATGGTAACGATATCCGAGTGAAGGTAACGAACACGAACCCCCATTTCCTTCAAGAATTCCGTTAAATCTTCAGCCATCTTCTTCGTCAATGTCGTAACGAGAACCCGTTCATTCTTAGCGGCGCGCTTATGAATCTCACCGAGTAAATCATCCATTTGCCCCTTAATAGGACGAATTTCAATGGATGGATCAAGTAGCCCTGTAGGACGAATGATTTGCTCTGCCACATTCGTTTCTACTTCCATTTCATACGGTCCTGGCGTTGCTGATACATACACGATTTGATTGATTCGTTCTACAAACTCATCAAATTTCAATGGTCGATTATCGAGAGCTGACGGCAAACGGAAGCCATATTCGATAAGAGATTCTTTACGCGCTCTATCCCCATTGTACATAGCGCGAACCTGTGGAATGGTTACATGCGATTCGTCTACCATGATGAGGAAATCATCTGGGAAGTAGTCTATCAATGTATATGGTGCTTCCCCTGCTTTACGCTCCGACATATGGCGGGAATAGTTTTCGATGCCTGAGCAGTAGCCCATTTCTTGCATCATTTCTATATCATAACGGGTGCGCTGTTCAAGACGCTGCGCCTCGAGCAGACGATCTTCTGCTTTCAGTTTTGCCAACTGCTCATCAAGTTCTGCCTCAATGCGCTCTACCGCAATTTTCATTTTTTCTTTTGTTGTAACATAGTGAGATGCAGGATAGACCGCAACATGTTTGCGCTCTGCAATGACTTCTCCCGTTAATGCATCCACCTCAACAAGACGGTCGATTTCATCGCCGAATAGTTCCACCCGAATGGCTCTTTCACTATAGGCAGCAGGGAAAATTTCTATGGTGTCCCCTTGTACGCGGAATGTACCGCGAATAAAATTCATATCATTACGCGTATATTGGATATCTACGAGTTTAGACAGAATTTCATCACGAGATTTCGTCTGACCTAATCGCAAGGACAATACGAGATCAGAATAGTCCTCCGGATCACCTAAGCCATAAATACAGCTAACAGAAGCAACGATGATAACGTCTCGGCGCTCAAATAAACTCATGGTAGCACTATGACGCAATTTATCGATTTCATCATTAATAGATGCATCCTTCTCGATATACGTATCGCTAGAAGGTATATACGCTTCTGGTTGATAAAAATCGTAGTAAGATACAAAGTATTCTACCGCATTATTAGGGAAGAAACTTTTAAACTCGCTGCAAAGTTGAGCAGCCAATGTTTTATTATGGGCGATAATCAAGGTCGGTTTCTGAACCGCCTCGATGACCTTTGCCATGGTAAAGGTTTTTCCTGTACCAGTCGCACCTAATAGAACTTGAGCCCATTCGCCACGCTCAATCCCGTCTGTAAGAGATTGAATGGCTGTAGGTTGGTCCCCAGTAGGCGTAAAGGGCGCCTCCACTTTAAATGGTTGGCCCCCTTCATAGTTATAGCTATTATGTTTCATTACTGTTCATCCTGATGTTTACGGATAGCCTTGAGTTCTTCCTCTGACAACCGACGACCTGCATTTTCAGCTTGGTTCAATGTATCCTCACCTTCTAACACTTCGATGAGCATAGCAATGGAGAAGCGATCTAATGTAGGCGTGGTCTTTTGAATTTCATCGGCCATCATCCAATCTGATTCAGTATAGTTATTAATACGATCTGTAATTTCTTCCCAGTTTGAAAGTAGTAATCTCGTAATAGGACGATATAATTCAATACCGAAATACTCGATTAAGCTAACGATTTTTTCCATGTTTTCTAGGCTTACATTACATTCATTTTTTTTATTTTCAGATTCTACATATTCAAGTAAGAATTCCCGGTTATATTTATTTGTCACCTTGAATCATTCCTTTATTAAATAGTGCATTGGCAAATTCTTTTGCATTAAATGGACGTAAATCGTCCATGCCTTCACCAACGCCAATCCAACGTACAGGTACGCCTAGTTCTTCTTTAATAGAAATAACTACGCCACCTTTCGCAGTACCATCTAATTTAGTAACTACAATACCATTAACAGGTACGGCTTGACCAAATAATTTAGCTTGGCTTACCGCATTTTGACCTGTAGTGCCATCGAGAACGAGCAATGTTTGATGCGGAGCACCCTCTACATGATTGTTCGCTACGCGGCCCATTTTTTTAAGTTCTTCCATAAGATTTACTTTTGTATGAAGACGACCAGCCGTATCGACAATTACCATGTCTGCATTACGAGCCTTTGCGGCTTCCATCGCATCATATACAACGGCAGCAGGGTCCGCACCTTCCTTATGTTTTACGATAGGTACGCCTACGCGGTCAGCCCAGATGGATAATTGGTCCGCCGCCGCCGCACGGAATGTATCTCCAGCAGCGATGATAACCTTTTTACCTTCTTTAGTATAGTAGTTTGCCAATTTAGCAATAGTTGTAGTCTTACCCACACCATTAACACCAACAACCAGGATAACCTCTGGGTGGTGAAGTGTGATTTCATCCTCTTGGTCAACTAACATTTCTGTGATGCGGTCTTCCATGAATGGCATTACATCACCAGTATTGTTAATAACACCTTCTGTAACACCACGGCGGATTTCCTTCATCAAATACTCTGTAGTCTTAGGACCTAAATCGCTAGTGAGCATGACCGCTTCTAAATCATCAAGAAAATCATCATCGATTTCTGCATAACCAATGATCACTGTTTCTACATTTTTTACAAAGGACTTACGAGTTTTTTCTAAGCCCTCTTTAATTTTATTAAAGAATCCAAATGCCATTATGCTAGATCCTCCTTCACATCTTCAAATGAAACCGTTAACAATCGAGATACACCGCGTTCCACCATGGTAACTCCTTGTAATACTTCGGCAGCTTCCATCGTTTTCTTACGATGTGATACGACGATAAACTGTGTTTCCTTATTTACCCGATTCAAATAAGAACTAAATCGCTCTACATTTGCTTCATCCAAAGCAGCATCAACTTCGTCAAGCACACAGAATGGAGCCGGACGATAGTCAAGGAACGAGAACAATAAGGCAATAACTGTGAGTGCTCGTTCTCCACCAGATAGCAACGTCAATTGCTGACGCTTTTTCCCTGGTGGTTGGATGTAGAAATCAATACCACCAGTCAAGATATTTTCTGGGTCGGTAAGTACGATTTGAGCCGTACCACCACCAAATAATTGACTGAATACATGTTGGAACTGCTTACCTACCACCTCTAATACATCATAGAGTTGCGTGCTCATGGCCTTATCCATTTCAGCGATAACTGCCTGTAATTGCTCTTTTGCCGTATCGAGATCTGATAATTGATTCGATAAGAAATCATACCGAGTTTTCGTCTCTTCATACTCTTCTACAGCATTAGGATTTACAGATCCAAGTTCTGCAATTTCCGCCATTAAACGAGCTTGTTCCATTTTCCAATCATTCACAGAGCCGGCAATATTTATATGCTGTGCATCTTCCAATGAATAGCCTAATTCATTCAAATCCTCTACAGCACGATCACAATCCATGCGATAACGCGTCAATTTACCTTCTGCTTCAACTAGACGATTTTGAACCACCTTATACCGCTGGTTGAGTCGGTCTTGTTCAGCTAAAATTGATTCAATCTCCTCCCGTGCACCAGCAGTCGATTGATACGCTTCATCACGTAAAGCGCGAAATTTTTCAACCTCTCCACGAATCGCTTCAAGAGACTCATTAGCAACTCGAATTTGTTCAGGAATCACAACATTCAAACGCTCTTCACTAGAGTGTAATAACTCCATGAGAGGTTCTAAGCGAGATGCTATGGTTTCCAAATTTTGCTTTCGTTGCTCTTGTTGTACCTTACGTTCTTCTATAGTGCTTTCTAAACGTTCACAAAACAATCTAGAGGCTGTAAAAGCTTCATATGCCTCTTGCTGTGCCTTTTGCAGCGTACTTAATCGTTCCATAATTGCCGATTGATCACCTTGTTGTTCAGGTGAATTATGTAACGCTGACAATTCCGATTCAGATTGTGAAAGCACATGTTTTGTTTGTCCCATGTCCACGTCAATTTGAACGATACGTTCCTGTTCATCATGAAGCACACGCTTTTTACGTTCTAATTGATTTTCAATGTTCTGAATCTTCGCTTGACTGGCCGAAAACAAAAGATTGGTATGTTGATATTGTTCATCCAACACACTTCGCTCACGTTGCGCTCGTTCAATACGATTTTCTTCATCCTTGATTTGTTGTTCAAGCTTGGCCGTACGCTCTTCTACAGAGGCCAATTCGGCCTCTAAACGAGCCGCCTCTTCACGACGACTTAACAAGGAACTGCGTTTTTTCTTCGTTGCACCACCAGTTAAGGAACCACCTGGTTGGAATTGTTCCCCCGTCAATGTAACGATGCGTAACTGCTGATTATATTTCTTTTGTAACGCAATAGCCCGTTCCATTGTTTCTACAACTAATGTACGGCCCAACAAATATTGGAATATATGATTATAGGCAGCATCGAATTCAATACAGTCGACAGCTGTCCCAATGACACCATCTTCCGACAATGCAGGAGTATCATAAGGTCGCCCTTTTACAGAATCCATCGGTAAAAAGGTAACGCGACCCCCTTGAATTGATTTAAGGAATTGAACGCCTTCTGATGCGGCTTTAGCTGTCGTTGTCACAACATGGTTAACACTACCACCTAATGCGATTTCGATAGCAACAGTAAATCGGTTATCTACGGTAAATAAATCACCTACCGCCCCTTTAATCGCTTCACGCCATGGGCCCTTACCGTTAAGGATGTTTTTAGTTCCTTCTAAGTAACCTTCATGTTGTTCTGCCCATTGTGCTAATAATTCTAATCGCCCCTGTGCCTTTTGCACATCGCTACTCATGCGATTTAATGCTTTTCGAGCTTCTCGCAATCGTTCTGATGCAGACCGTTCTTCATCAACTAAGGACTTCCGTTTATTAGATAACTCATTAAATTGAGTTTCTAAAGATTCATGTTCAGATTTCGCTGCCGATAAATTGGATTGAACCTCTTTAATTTCCGCTTCTAATGTTTCTACTTGAACAGCGGACTCAGATTTACGAGATTCTAAATTTCGCAATGTAGCCTTCGCTGTTTCAATACTAGCAACTAAATCTAATTGACGCTGTTGAAAGGCTTGTCTGTCGCTTTCTAAGGACTTCCATGATGATTGCTCCGCCTCTAATTGAGCAATGGCCTTATTATAATTTTCCTCTAAAACTACGAATTGAGTGCGTTCAGATTCTAATTGAGCCGTTTCATCCTCAATAAGGCGATCTAAAATAAGCAATTGCTGCTCTTCACCCTTTTTAGACGCTTCTGCTTCGCTAATACGCAGAGAAGTATCTTCTACTTCGCGCTTAGTTGTACGCAACTGTTCTTCTAGTAGTGTTACAGTACCATTGATGCGTTCTTCTTCCCGTTGTTTTTCGCTAAACTGTGCTTCCCAAGATTTTAATTGTTCTTGATCCTTTGCATTTTCAGCTTGTAATGTATGACGTCGTGCATCGAGGGTAGATAATTGCGTTTGTAGTTCAATTTCCTCATCCTTCAATGCAATATTGTCATTTTCTGCACGGGTTAATAGTCTATCAGCCGTCTTGTAATTGTGAAAGCCGATAACACCATCATATTCGCGTTTACTACGGCTTAATGCCATATATTTTTTCGTCGTTTCTGCTTTTTCTGCCAGAGGTCCTAATTGTTCCTCGATGGTCGCCATAATATCGCGAACGCGTTCCATATTCCGGTCAGTGCTCGCAATACGACGCAATGCATCCTCTTTATTAATTTTAAAACGAGAAATGCCTGCAACGTCTTCAAATATAAGGCGACGTTCTTCTGGTTTACTATTAAGAATAGCATCGATACGATTTTGCCCAATGATAGCCATCGAATCTTTGCCAAGGCCTGTATCAGCTAATAACAAGTGAATATCCTTTAGACGGCAGGTCCGTTTATTAATGAGGAACTCACTTTCACCTGTTCGATAGATACGACGTGTAATGGCTACCTCTTGCATATCCACATCGAGTTGACCATCTACATTATCAAATACAAGGGTAACCTCGGCAGCACTCATTGGTTTTCGTTTTTCTGTGCCAGAGAAAATGATATCCTCTGCACGTTGGCCCCGTAAATTACGCACATTGGATTCCCCTAAAACCCATTTCATAGCATCCGTAATATTACTTTTACCACTCCCGTTAGGACCAATAACGGCAGTCATCCCTGGGGAGAATTTTACAACTGTTTTATCAGCAAAGGATTTAAATCCTTTTAATTCTAGCCGCAGTAATTGCATGACTGCCTCCTTTCTTAGTATAACCCCATTAAATCATATCTTTAATTATACCACATATACCATGCCATCTATACTGCATTGTACTGTATCAATATCATTATTTTCTCGCCATGTGAAAGTTATATGTTCATATGCTCGTTCGAAATATGTAACATTGCGTTTTTTTAATCCCCTTACCTTAGATGTAAGACATCGTGGATAGGATATCGTAATGGTACGAATTGGATTTCTAAAATATTCTGTATGCTCATCGATACAATATGCTATGCGCTGCTTCCACTGCTCATTAGTCACTAGTTCTCCCATGGCAGGCTCATAAGGACCTGCCAATAGACTAGTACCTGTATTGAGTTCTTCAGTGCTTTGCAATCCAGTCCGAATAACAGTAATATGATGCGATTCAAACCAAGTCTTTAAAAATGCACAATACTGTAATGCTAATTCCAATGATAATGGCTCATATATACCTGACTTGTATTGTTCCGCCAATTCCGTATGATCTATGACGAGAACGGGATAAATACGTACAAAATCAGGCTGCAATGCAGTTATTTCAACAGCTGTTTGTATTATCGTTTCCCATGAATCGCCTAAAAGCCCCGGCAACAGTTGTAGTCCTACGGTAAATCCAAACTTTCGTAATTGTTTAACAGCCAATTTTACATCATCAGAGGTATGACCGCGTTTAGCTAAGGATAGTACGGTATCATCCATAGATTGTACGCCGAGTTCTATGGTCTTCATACCAAATGAACGCAGTAATTCTAATTGTCCATCACTTACGGCATCAGGCCTTGTAGAACAACGAATACCATCTATAATACCCGCTTGTAGCGCTTCATTCGCAGGTGCTAATAATTGTTTTTGTAATTCTTGATCAATAGCGGAAAAGGAGCCTCCATAAAAACAAACCTCCCAATATTTATCCGCTCTAGACTCGCCTACATAATCTCTAATGGTCGATGTAATATATGCTGGAGTCAAATACCCTATGCCTGATATTTCTGTAATACGAGACTGATTACAAAATGTACACACATGAGGACAGCCCACATGAGGGATAAAAAATGGAATCATACCATATTTCATGAATATACCTCCTCCCTATTCCTATTTACGATTTTAATTACATACATTTCGATTTTAATGCTCTCATATTAATAGTTCCTATATAAAAAGCGCCTTGCGGCGCTTATTATATAGCAGCCATTAACCGTTCTAATGTCAATTGTGCTGCATGTTGTTCTGCTATTTTTTTACTTTTACCAGTACCTGCCTCATAGGTAATCCCATCGATGGATACCTCCATCATAAAAGTCTTAGCATGATCAGGACCAGACTCACTGATAAGACTATACACTATATGTTTATCACCATCACGTTGTACAAATTCTTGTAACAACGTCTTGTAATCTTTTCCGCGCTTACCTTCTAATGCCTGTTTAAGATTAGGAGCTAAATAATGTAAAACAAACTCCATTACTGTTGTATAGTCTGTCGTAATATATAGCGCACCAATTAAGGATTCAAATGTATCAGCCAATATGGATTTTCTATCACTACCACCAGAGGACTTTTCCCCATGGCCCAGTAATAAATAATCACCTAAATGCAATGTACGACTAACGGTAGCTAATGAATCTTCGCAAACTGTAGCCGCCTTAATCTTAGTCAAATTACCTTCAGACATATCGGGATATGTTGTAAATAAATATTCACCGATGATTAAATCCAATACAGCATCACCAAGAAACTCTAAGCGTTGGTTATGGTGAATATGCTTAGATTTATGTTCATTCGCATAAGATGTATGAGTAAAAGCACAATCTAAAATCGAGATATCAATATTCGGTATATGTAAACGACTAACAAGCTCATGAAGAGAATCTTCACGAGCTTGTGTCATTATAGTATTCTTATGCGATACGTGACGCCCCATTAGTCTTCATAACGGCAAACACAAAGTGTACCGTTATGACCACCAAAGCCAAAGGAGTTGGAAAGAGCTGCTGTAACATGTAAATCACGAGAACCTTCACGTACATAATCAAGGTCTAAACCTTCATCTGGATTATCACAGTTAATTGTTGGATGAACCTTACCTGTTTCGATTGCCATTGCCATTACAATAGTTTCAATCGCACCAGCAGCGCCCAACAAGTGACCGGTCATAGATTTTGTAGAGTTAACAGCGATATCTTTTGCATGGTCGCCGAACAATTCTTTAATAGCCAATGTTTCGTTTTTATCATTCAAGCCTGTAGATGTACCGTGAGCATTGATGTAGTTAATTTCTTTAGGGTCAATACCTGCATCTTTAATTGCTAATTCCATACATTTACGAGCTTGTACACCACCAGGAGCTGGAGCTGTAATATGATAAGCATCGCCATTAGTGCCATAGCCTACTACTTCTGCGTAGATATGAGCACCACGAGCTTTAGCGTGTTCTAATTCTTCAAGTACAACGATACCTGCACCTTCACCCATTACGAAACCGTCACGGTCCTTATCAAATGGACGAGATGCTTTTGTAGGCTCATCATTGCGTGTAGACATAGCTTTCATAGCTGCGAAGCCAGCTACAGCAGCAGGGGAAACAGCAGCTTCAGTACCACCTGCAAACATGATGTCTGCATCACCACGTTGAATAATGCGGAATGCATCACCAATTGCATTAGTACCAGAAGTACAAGCTGTCACGTCTGTAATAACAGGACCTTTCAAGCCTAGGCGAATGGATACACGTGCAGAAGACATATTTGCAATCATCATAGGAACTGCAAATGGGCTAACACGACCAGGACCTTTTTCAAATAATGTTGTATACACATCATGGATAGAATCAATACCGCCAATACCAGTACCAACTACTGTACCACAACGGTCCAAATCTTCTTCATCAAGTGCTAATTTTGCATCATCAGCTGCCAAAACAGCTGCACCAATTGCAAATTCAACGGAACGGTCCATACGGCGAGCTTCTTTTTTATCTACGCCATATTGAGTAATATCAAAATCTTTTACTTCACCTGCAATGCGTGTTGCATAGTCAGATGCATCAAAGCGTGTAATTGGGCCAATACCAGACTTACCCTCTAACAACGCATTGTAGAAATTCTCTTTACCGATACCTACCGGAGTAATCGCTCCTAAGCCAGTAATTACTACACGTTTTTCCAATTATTCCACCTCTTATAGCTATATAGCCCCTTTAATTAATCGATTTCTGCTACTTGTTGTTTTAACTGTGCAAAAATATCTTTAACTGGCATAATCTTATCGACTTTTCGCATATTATTGCCAGAGAATACTAACCCCGTTTCCACATCACCTTGTTGCGCTCTAGATAAAGCACGGATAATACAGAATTTATGGGAACAATGTTTTAAACAATTGTCACATACTGTTGGTGGCGCTACAGTGCCATCAAGAACAGATTCAGCAAATTTATTTTTAATAGCTTGGCCTGGTAAACCTACTGGACTTTGAATCAATACAATATCCTCAGGATTTGTAGCACGCACATACATTTTTTTCAATTCATCAGATGCATTACATTCATCAGAAGCAGCAAAGCGACTGCCCATTTGAACGCCATTAGCACCCAATTTAAACATATCCACGATATCTTTACCATCTAAAACACCACCAGCTGCAATAACTGGAATATTTTTAACGGCTGCTACAACTTCTGGTACGATTTCACGAGCAGAACGATCCGTTCCCAAGTGACCACCAGCTTCGCTACCTTCTACGATAACTGCAGCGGCACCTAAACCTTCAGAAATGCGCGCTAATTTTGCAGAAGAAACAATAGGTACGATTGGAGTACCAGACTCTTTACCCATTGCGAACATATCTCTTGAAAAACCGGCACCTGCCACGACAAGATCAATGCCCTCTTCGATGGCAGTTTTTACAAGACCCGCAAATTGCGTCGCTGCTACCATCGCATTTATACCAATAATACCCGTAGGTGATAATTTTCTAGCTAATTGTATTTCATATCTTAATTCATCAAAAGGCAATCCAGATGCTGCAATAAGGCCAATACCACCTTCATTTGCAACGGCTGCTGCCAACCGAGCTGTAGACAATCTAATCGCCATACCACCTTGAATAATAGGTACTTTGGCCACTAGATTCCCAATGCGAAGTTCAGGGAGCTTCACTATCAAATCCTCCTGTAAATAAAACCGGTTGGGAGGCCACTCGGCCTCCCGTTCGGTTGAATTGTTAGCTTTACAGCTTATTTAGCAGAATCAATATATTCTACTGTATCCTTAACGGTTTTAATTTTTTCTGCAACGTCGTCAGGGATTTCAACATTGAATTCTTCTTCAAATGCCATGATCAATTCAACGATATCTAAGGAGTCAGCGCCTAAGTCGTCGATGAATGTAGAATCAATGGTAACTTCAGCTTCATCAACGCCTAATTGTTCCACAACGATTGCTTTAACTTTATCGAAAGTGCTCATTAGTGGTTCACCTCCTTTCAAATGAGATTTATATATAGTCTAATTTTGTAACTACATTACCATGCCGCCATCTACATTGATGACTTGACCTGTAATATAGCTAGCAAAATCACTAGCAAGGAATGTTGTTACGGCAGCCACTTCTTCAGCTTTAGCCATACGGCCCAACGGAATTTGTGTTACCATAGCTTCTTTCACCTTTTCAGGCAATACATCTGTCATATCAGTATTGATAAAGCCAGGTGCGATTGCATTAACTGTGATACCACGGCTAGCTAACTCTTTTGCACAAGATTTAGTAAAACCGATTACACCAGCTTTAGAAGCCGCATAGTTAGCTTGACCAGCATTACCCATCAAACCAACAACAGAAGTCATGTTAATAATATGACCAGCACGTTGTTTCATCATGATTTTGGATACTGCTTTTGTTACCAAATATACACCTTTAAGGTTGATATCGATAACGGCATCAAAGTCTTCGTCTTTCATACGCATAAGCAAACCATCACGAGTGATACCTGCATTATTTACTAAAATATCGATGTGACCAAATGTTTTATGCGTTTCTTCAACCATTGCTGCTACTTCTTCAGCATTTGCAACATTGGCTTTAATTTTAATCGCTTTGCGACCCAATGCTAAGATAGCGTCTACTGTTTCTTGAGCAGCAGCTTCACTGCCACTATAGTTAACAGCAACATCAGCACCAGATTGTGCAAGTTGAATAGCAACGGCGCGACCGATACCACGAGAGGCGCCAGTTACGAGAGCTACTTTACCCTCTAAGTGCATTTTATCGAACCCCCTTTAAAAATTCAAGCGTTTTCTCTAAGGATGGAATGTCTTCTACATTAGCTAATTCCATTTCTTTATTAATCTTTTTAGTGAAACCTGTTAATACTTTGCCAGGACCAACTTCTACAAAGCGAGTTACACCGAAGTTAACCATTTCTGCAACACAATCTTCCCACAATACAGGATTAGCTGCTTGTGTTACTAAAGATTCTTTAATGTCACTAGCATTTGTCAAAATTTTGCCGGTTACATTAGCTACTACTGGAATCTTAGCATCGTTAACTTGGATCTTATCTAATTCTTCTTTTAAACGAAGCGCTGCAGGTTCCATAAGACGACTATGGAATGGAGCACTTACAGGAAGCATTACTGCACGTTTTGCACCGGCTTCTTTCATTTTTTCAGCTGCTGTTTCTACGGCAGCTGTTTCACCAGCGATTACGATTTGACCAGGGCAGTTAAAGTTTACAGCTTGTACAGAACCAACTGTATCATTAACTTGTTGGCAAATTTCAACAACTTGTTCTCTTGGCAATGCTAGAATAGCCGCCATAGCACCCTTGCCCAATGGTACAGCTTCTTGCATATATTCACCACGTTTATGAACTACATACACAGCATCCTTAAAATCAAGAACACCGGCAGCGACTAACGCACTATATTCACCTAAGCTATGACCACCTACGATATCTGGTGTAAAGCCTTGTTCTTTCAACACTTCATAGCAAGCTACGGAAGCAGTTAAAATAGCTGGTTGTGTATTAGCAGTCTTAACCAATTCTGTATCAGGGCCTTCGAAGCATAATTTAGAAATAGAATAGCCCAATGCTTCATCAGCTTCTTCAAAACGTTGTTTAACAATAGGGTATGCATTATACAAATCTTGTAACATGCCTACTTTTTGGGATCCTTGACCTGGAAATACGAATGCAGTTTTCATAGGATGGCCTCCTTATTTGCCAAAAGTTTGTAGATTTTTAATCACTGTTTCAGCTTCTGTCATAATGTCTGTAATGATTTCTTTACAAGGTTTCACATCGTGTAACATACCTGCGATTTGACCAATCATAACGGAGCCTTCTTTTACATCACCTTCAATAGCAGCTTTACGAAGTGTACCTGCGCCAAGATTTTCTAATTCTTCCTTGGAACCACCACTAAATTCAAGATTTTTATATTTATGTGCTAATTGATTCTCGATAATTCGAACTGGATGACCTGTTGTAAGACCAGTCATAACAGTAGAACGATCTTTTGCTTTCAATACAGCGTTTTTATAGTTTTCATGAGCAATACATTCTTCAGATAGGACAAAACGTGTACCCATTTGAACTGCATGAGCACCTAGTGCAAACGCAGCTGCTACGCCACGGCCATCTGCAATACCACCAGCAGCAATAACTGGAACATCGACAGCATCTACAACTTGTGGTAACAATGCCATTGTTGTAATATCCCCAACATGGCCACCTGATTCAGTACCTTCTGCAATAATCGCATCAATACCACCGCGAAGTAAACGTTTCGCTAAAAGAACGGATGCAACTACAGGAATAACCTTTGTGCCAATTTCTTTCAAAGCTGGAATATATACACCAGGATTACCCGCACCAGTTGTAATAACAGGAACTCGTTCTTCAACAACGACTTCCATAACTTCTTTTACAAAAGGAGACATCAACATAATATTACAACCAAATGGTTTATTAGTACGTTCTTTAACTTTGTGAATTTCGTTGCGGAAAATATCAGGAGGCATATGTCCTGCACCAATTATGCCAAGACCACCTGCTTCAGATACTGCAGACGCAAGTTCAGCCGTTCCTAACCAAGCCATACCACCTTGAAAGATAGGATACTCAATCTGTAACAAATCACAAATATCAGTCTTAATCATCTTGATGCTTCCTCCTTAATACCATTTCAAGACGAGGCTAGCCCAGGTAAGGCCAGCACCAAATCCTGCAAGTGCTACATTATCACCGCGTTTTAAGCAACCTTCTCGGTTTGCTTCATCCAACGCAATGGCCACTGATGCAGCAGATGTATTACCATACTTATGTAAATTTACAAACACCTTTTCTTTTGGCATATGTAAACGCTTAGCGGCTGAATCAATAATACGAATATTAGCTTGATGTGGGATAAAATAATCTAACTCATCTAAATTCATATTAGCTCGTTCTAGAGATTTTAATGCCGTTTTTCCCATTGTTTTAACAGCAAATTTATATACTTCTGGACCATCCATATGTATGAAAGTCAAGCCTTCTTCAATGCGTTGGTCATTAGCTACAACAGCTGTCCCACCAGCTGGTATACACAATGCAGAGCCGCCAGTGCCATCAGCGCCTAAGTCGACCCCTTTGATACCATAACCTTCTGGAACCTCAGAAACAACAGCTGCACCTGCACCATCACCAAATAGAATACAAGTTCCGCGATCTTTCCAGTTAACGCGACGAGACAAAATTTCTGCGCCTACAACGAGAACATTTTTAAATAATCCAGAAGCGATATAGCTTTGAGCAGTTATCAACCCATACACAAATCCGGAGCATGCAGCTTGTAAATCATAAGCTGCTGCATTTTTCGCACCAAGTTTTGCTTGCAACATACATGCGGCAGAAGGAATCACCATATCTGGTGTCAATGTAGCAAAGATAATCATATCGATATCTTCTACATCGAGCTTAGCCATTTGAAGTGCTTTTTTTGCAGCTTCAGTTGCCATATAGGATGTATTCATACCTTCTGGTGCAATGCGTCTTTCTTCAATGCCTGTACGTTCTCTGATCCATTGGTCACTTGTATCGACCATTTTCTCTAAATCAAAGTTAGTCACCACATTATCAGGAAGGAAGCTACCTGTACCAATAATACCGACAGGTTTATTCATCATACTCATATTTTACGGCTCCTTCAATTTCCATTGTTTCTCGAATATGTTCAATTATTTTGCGTTCTACTAAATCGGCTGCAATGGTAATAGCAGTCTTAATTTCTTTAGCCTTTGAACTGCCATGAGCAATCATAAACACACCATTTACACCAAGTAATGGAGCACCACCATTTTCAGTGTGGTCCACCTTCTTGGCCATTGGTTTCAACGCTGGTTTGATAAGCAATGCCCCAATTTTAGCTAATATTCCGCCATTCATAATGCTGTCTTTAATGAGCTGTGTCAAACCAGTTACAAGACCTTCTGCAAATTTAAGAATTACATTGCCTACAAAACCATCGCAAACGACAACGTCTACGGTTCCTTTCGGAATATCGCGGCCTTCTACATTTCCTTTAAAATTGATTGTTTTCATATTTTCCAAGATAGGATATGTAGCAAGCACAACTTCATTACCTTTAGTTGCTTCTTCACCAATATTTAAAAGGCCTACCGTAGGATTTTCTTTGCCAAGTAAAAGTTTCGCATACTCAGCGCCCATCAATGCACCTTGTACAAGATGTTTTGGTTTACTATTTGAGTTCGCACCGGAATCCAACATAACAGTAATACCATTTACAGTTGGCATTGGCGTAGCAATAACAGGTCTATCAATGCCCTTGATACGGCCTAGTCCGAATAATGCGGCTGCTACAGCAGCACCTGTACTACCTGGTGCAATAACAGCTTCACATTCTTTGTTTCTAACCAAAGATGTAGCTACTACAACGGAGGCATCCTTCTTCTTGCGCAATGCTTGACCAGGATGCTCATCCATTCCGATTACTTGACTCGCATGATACACAGAAATGCGAGGATTATTTGTTTCATTATTATCTTCTAAAATTTTGAATATTTGAGTTTTATCGCCTACGAGAACAACATCAATATGTTCCGTTTCTCGCACTGCTTCCAAGGCGCCTAAGACGATTTCCAAGGGAGCAAAATCACCACCCATGGCGTCAATTGCAATTTTCATATACTACACCCGATTCTCCACAGACTCCATGATAAATTTAGCTCTAAATACTTCTTTTATTTTATCTCTAATTATAACCCAAATAAAGTATTTATCTCCACGACGACGAACAATTTCTGCTTTCGCCACCAAATTAGTACCAGACTCTACTGGATTTTTATATTTAATATTCCCCACCTCTGCAGAGCAAAGGGTTGAACCCATAACTAGCTTGGCCAAGGAATTTGCTTGAGCATACAAATACTGTGGATCAATATAACCAAAACGATCTTCCATGTCTGGCGTCGTATGTAACATGGATAAAGCTTGTTTTCCTTCCGTTACATCGATGAGTTCGCCTACAATTTCATGCTGTATTGGTTCCGGTTGCTCATCCTGAGCATGTTCGGTAGCCATCGCTTTAATACGCTCACGCAATTCAGGAATTCCCAATTCTAATCGATCGAGTCGAATTGTAGGTACACTGACACCAAAGTGCGATGCCAACTCTTCATCAGTAAGAAAAGGCGTAATATTCAGTTTTTCTGTTAACTGTTTCTGTCTTTCTTGCTTCTTCAACCTACTCATGGGACCACCTTTTATGACCTAGTATTAATATTACATCTTAAGTATATATAATAATTCCCATATTGGCAAGGTTTTTCGCATATATAGTGATATATTTTATGGTAATATACTAAATATTGTCCTTATTTTAACATTAATTAATACTTTATAGGAGATATTAATATAAAACATATATTAATCAACAACTATCCATTTTTGGGCAGTAAAAAACACCTACACAAATGTGTAGGTGTTTTACACGCTCAATTAGGCTTTTGCAACTACTTGTTCACCTTTATAGTGACCACATGTAGGGCAAACACGATGAGGCATCATAGGTTCGTGGCATTGTGGACATGCTACATAACCAGGAGCTTCTAATTTCCAGTTTGCACGACGACGATCGCGACGGCATTTGGATAATCTACGCTTAGGTACTGCCATTATCTGCACCTCCTTAGTACAATCATTAGGATAGTCTATCATCTTTCTCATCAAGCAAAGCACGTAACTCTGCGAATCGAGGATCCACCACAAAGGATTCACAAGAACAAGGTGAAACATTCAAATTTGCTCCGCAATGAACGCACAATCCTTTGCAATCATCCTGACATAACACTTGAGAGGGCTCATTGATGATTAATGTATCCCTAATTAGTTCAGTTAAGTCAATTTCTTCTCCATCAAAAGAATTCACATCATCTGCAGCATCTCGACAATCACTAAAGATTTCCTCAAAGAAATCTTTTCGATAATGTTCTGTGGTATTTAAACAACGGGAACAATCATAATCGCCTTTAGACTGAATCGAACCTTGAACGATGTAATTTTGACCATCAAACCAAAACTCACCACTAATGGTTATATCATGACGGCTCCAAGGAAAAGCAGTTACGTCACCAAGCTCAGAGGCTGATATCGTATAGCTATAAGGAAATTTCTTTCCTATATGTTCTTTTGCTTGCTCTACTTGCAGTTTCATAATCTTACCTCGACTTATAATATTATAAACATGACTGTGTGCTTTGTCAAATAAAAAAGGCTATCTCAATATTGCTTAAGATAGCCTTTCTAATGTATCAATTACATTTTTTCGAATTGATCTTTGCCAACGCCACAGATAGGGCAAACATAATCAGCTGGTTGATCTTCGAATTTAACGCCTTCTACAGCTTCGTCATAAACCCAACCGCATACTACGCATACGTATTTTTCCATGTCTATTTCCTCCTTCACTTGAGATTATATTAATGTGTTCATATCGTTAAGATACTTTATCTGTAATATAGTATAGCAAAGATATCGAAACTTTTCAATACTCATTTTCCATTTTTCTATTAAATTTTCAATATCCTCTGAAAGCTGACTATTATTACTTTCATACGTAATTTTATAATGAAATCTATTATCAATTAGATTTTTATGATATACTATTTACTAGAAATATATAGTGGTATACTAAATATTCGCCACATAAGTAGATTTTATTATCTTATATATAACTATATTATAGGAGGATTCATGAGAACAAAACTGACTGAATTACTAAATATCGAATACCCTATCATCCAAGGTGCTATGGCATGGGTTTCTGAGGCTACATTAGTTGCAGCTGTAGCTAACGCTGGCGCTACAGGTGTTATCGCCTTAGGCGGTCGCGATGCAGAATGGACTCGTAATGAGATTCGCGCATGCAAAGAACTAACAGATAAACCTTTTGGTGTAAATTTAATGCTTATGGCCCCAAATAAAGATGAATTAGTAGATGTTATCATCGCAGAAAAACCTGCATTTGTAACACTTGGCGCTGGCAATCCTACCCCATATATTAAGCCATTCCAAGAAGCGGGTATCAAGGTCATTCCTGTTGTACCTTCCTTGAAATTAGCAAAACGCATTCAAGATGCTGGTGCCGATGCTATCGTCGTAGAAGGTATGGAGGCTGGTGGTCACATCGGTTCACAAACGACAATGTCTTTGATGGAAAACATTCTACCAGAAATCACTATTCCTGTTGTTGTGGCTGGTTCCATCGTTGATGGTCGTGGTTTGGCAGCAGCTTTATTGATGGGTGCTGAAGGTGTACAAATGGGCTCCCGTTTCTTACTTGCCGAAGAATGTAAAGCTCATCAAAATATGAAAGAAGCAATTATCAAAGCCACAGATACTGACTCCGTTGTAACAGGTCTTCTCTCCGGTCACGGTGGTGTACGTAGCTTGCGCAGTGATTTTACAGACCGTTATATTGCAGCAGAAACTGATGGCGTTACAACAAAAGAAGAGCGCAGCAAAATGTCCCAAGGTACAAATAAATTAGCTGCTATCGATGGCGACGTTGTCAATGGTGCTGTACAAGTAGGCCAAGCGCTTAATAGACTTAATGAAATTGAACCAGCTCAAACTATTGTACACTCTGTTATTAATGAAGCTATTATGGCAATCCGTAAAGCACAACGCTTTATCGAAGTAATTTAATAGGAGGTCCTATGTTACCTTATCATGGAAAGTATCCAAAATTAGATCCAAAATCTTGTGTTATGCCTGGTGCTGAACTAGCCGGCGATGTAGAGTTGAAAGAATTTGCCTCCATCTGGCAAAACTGTGCACTTCGTGGCGATGTTAATAAAATTGTAGTAGGTCGTTATTCCAATGTACAAGATAACTCTGTGCTTCACGTCGATGATGATGAGGCTTGTATACTTGGCGACTATGTAACTATAGGTCATGGCGCCATTGTTCATGCGTCTACCATCGAGGATAATGTACTCGTTGGCATGGGGGCTATCGTACTAAGTGGTTGTCATATCGGTACTGGCTCTATCATTGCAGCCGGTGCAGTGGTAAAAGAAAACACTACAATCCCTCCCTACTCTTTAGTCGTTGGTATTCCTGCACGCATCGTACGTACTGATGAATCCCAAGTTGAAAGAATTCACAATCAAGCATTAAAATATAAACACCTTTGGACTGTAGAATATGGTATGCTACCAGATTGTGGTGGCGAAGAATACGACAAAAGCGCCAAAATTGTATAACTACAATGTAAAAAATAAGGTTTTCTATAAATAAAGCCTTCACACATAAAATAGCGACTAGTTGATCATATGGTATCAGCTAGTCGCTATTTCTTTATCATCAGAACATCGTCCGATATGGTATATAGTTTGTTTTATAATTGGAATCTTGCTTTTACAATCTGCTGAGTTATCAATGCGGAGCCCATAGCTAGCGCCATTGGGAAGCACATTTCCACGGAAAATCGTGAAAGTTCTAACATAAACACACAGGATGTAAGCGGCATCTTTTGTGCCAATCCTAAGAAAATTACGGCCCCTATAAATGCAGCAAAGCCAAGGTGTACAGGGCTGACCATAATACTCCACAAGGCTGCAAAGGCTAATGCCAATGTACTACCTAGCATCATGGATGGCGTAATTCGACCACCATAAGCACCAGCCATTAAGGCAAGTAACACGGCAATCCATTTAGTAGCTAATAGACCTAATGCATAATCCCATCCTACTAAATCTGTAAAGGTCAACTGATTACCAGCTTTACCATTACCGAGGATCTCTGGAAAATACATGGCCATCACCCCAATAACAGCAAATGATAAAAGAGCTATGACAATCATTTTAGGGCTTTTTCTATCAAACTTAGGTAATAAAGATTGTGTTTTATCAAATAAAACAACGCCAATAGCAATGACAGCGCCAAGGACGATAGCAAATTCTTGATAGCTACCATATAAGGGTGGTTGTGGCATCGTATACTGAACAAGATCTCCTATCCCTGCCTGACGAACGACCAATGTAGCTAGTCCACACGATAAAAGGGCTGCACTCATGGCTCGAACATTCCATGTGATAAGTAATGTCTCTAGCGTAAAAATAGCAGCTGATAAAGGAGAATTATATACGGCAGCTAAGCCTGCACCAGCAGCACAAGCAATAATAAGCGACTTGTCCTCAGGGCGTATATCAACATAGCGCAATAATCCAGACATGATACCAGCACTAGCTTCACGAGGTGCTACTTCTCGACCAAGTGGAGAACCCATGCCGACCGTGATAATTTGCAATGTAGCATGAATAAATGTGGTCAACGGAGGCATTTCTTTTGTAGAATCTTGGACAGCTTTTTTTATATCTACCAGTGGATCTCCATAACGATGGATAAGAACCCAACCTACACCGCCAACAAGACCACAGGCCAGTAAGGCTAACAATCGATGTTCAGGCGATACACGGGCTACGGCTTGTCCAAATGATAAACCTTCTGATGTAGAATAGGCATACATAAAATGCTGGATATAATGTAACAAATGGGTATAAAAAGAACCGATTAAGCCCGCCACCAGGCCAACGATTATTATTAAACCAAGTAAACGTTTATCTAACATACTCTCTATATCACTCCATAGCCAGTATTACTTCACCCTGTTTCAACGAAGATTGTACATCAATAATTCGCTGATTAGAAGAGCCTCTAAATCGTAAGGATGGATCTTTTAACTCATCTACAAATCGACCATCCACGAGGATATCAATTTGTTCCACTAAGCTACGGCGAGATGGATCAGATATAATATCATCCCATACATAGCCAGAGTAAGCCCAGATAGGTTTCTCAGGCGCTGCTTCACGCACCGCTTTCACTATAGCTAGCATACCATCTACATTTTGAAATGGTTCACCGCCTAACAAGGTAAGTCCAGCACAATTAGGATCTTTTACATAAGACACAACTAGCTGTGTTTCTTTATCAGTCCATTCTTGACCAGCATTAAAATCTTGATATTCTTCATTAAAACAATTATAACAGCAATGGGTGCAACCAGTTACAAATATAGATGTGCGTATGCCTTCCCCATTGGCGATATCATATTGTCGAATCTGTCCATATCTCATAATAACCCCCATATTTGCCTATGATCAACTTTGACCAAATTAAATATATAGATATATTTCAATTTATCATGTATATAGTAAAAGCTGTGCCGATGGCACAGCTTTTAACATGTTTACGATTAATAAAATTAAATATGCATTACACGATCTTTAATTTCTTTTGTGCGACCTTCGTTCCAGAAGTTTTCACCAAGGTATCCACACGTACGGCGGATAACTGTTAATTTATCGCGGTTTGTATTATGACAACGAGGGCATTCCCATTGATTGTCATCATTAACCTTGATTTCACCATCAAATCCGCATTCATGACAATAGTCAGATTTCGTATTGAACTCTGCATAGGAAATATTGTCGTAAATATATTTAATCATCGTCAATACTGCAGGAATATTATTGGTCATATTCGGAATTTCCGCATAGGAAATGCAACCGCCAGTCGATTTCTTTTGGAATTCAGATTCAAAGGCAAATTTATCAAATACGTTAATTTCTTCACGAACGCTTACATGATAACTATTCGTATAGTAACCTTTGTCCGTCACATCTTCTATAATACCAAAGCGTGCTCGGTCCAAAGAAGAGAAGCGATTTGTTAAGCTTTCAGCAGGCGTACCATAAAGGCCAAAGCCTAAGTTATGTTTTTCACGCCATTCATTAATAGCTTGGTTCAAACGATCCATAATTTTCATGGCAAAAACACGACCATGTTCACCTGTATTAGATTCGCCAGTAATCAAGCGACATGCTTCATAAATGCCAATATAACCAAGGGAAATCGTCGCATAGCCACCAGTCAAAAATGGAGCGATTTTTTCACCTTTTTTAAGTCGCGCAATAGCACCATGTTGCCAGTGAATTGGGGATACATCACTTACTACATCTTTCAATAGATTGTAACGTAACATCAATGCTTTTTCAGCTAACTCAAGGCGTTTATCCAAGATTTCAAAATACTTTTCTTCACTACCGCGTGCTAAAATACCAATTTGTGGCAAATTCAAACTTACTACGCCCATGTTGAAACGGCCATCAAATTTATAATTGCCTTCTGCATCCTTCCAAGGAGATAAGAAGGAACGACATCCCATAGGGCTGAATACATTGCCTTCGTAATTTTCCTTCATCTTCTTTGCAGAAATATAATCAGGATACATGCGTTTAGCCGTACATTGAGCAGCTAATTCTGTTAAATAATAATATGGGCTATCCGGATGAACATTGTGTTCGTCTAATACATAAATCAATTTAGGGAATGCTGGTGTAATGTATACATCGGCTTCATTTTTTACACCCTTAATACGTTGACGTAAAATTTCTTCCGTAATTAATGCCGCTTCCTTAGCGTATTCATAATCCGGTTGGAAATACATAAACAATGTAACGAATGGGGATTGGCCATTTGTAGTCATCAATGTATTGATTTGGTATTGAATGGTTTGAATGCCGTCCTTTACCTCTTTACGCGTGCGTTTCCAAGCAATTTCACGAGCCTTTTCCATATTTGGTTCCATGCCGTAAATCTCAACTTGTTCTTCAATTACATTATTGAGGATTTTTTCATAAGATTTACGTACGAATGGTGCCAAAATACGGTCAATACCATTAATACTTTGACCACCATATTGACCAGATGCTACTTGTGCAATGATTTGAGTTGTTACAGTACATGCTACTTGGAATGATTTTGGCGTGTCAATGCGCTTACCGTTAATAACTGTACCATTTGTCAACATATCTTCTAAGTTGATTAAGCAACAGTTAAACATCGGTTGGATGATATAGTCCATATCGTGGAAATGGATAGCACCGCTATCATGTGCTTCTAGTATATCTGTAGGAATCAACTTACGACGCGCAATATCCTTGGACACTTCACCAGCAATTAAATCGCGTTGTGTAGATACAATGGCAGCATCTTTATTAGAATTTTCATCAAGAACACTAACATTACTACGATCCAACAAACCGATGACATCTTCGTCAGTCGTGTTTTGGCGACGTTTGAAAGCTTGTACCGCTTTATAACCTTCATAAGCACGAGCTGTTGCAGGATTATGATACTCAATCAACTTATAGTATACTTGATCTTCTATTGCATAGATTGTCATATCCTTTTGAAGTTTTATAGCATATGCTTCAATTTCGTCAGCAATGCGTTCAGCTAAGCCAGATTCATATAACCCCGTACTACTATGTTCTGCCTTTTCAATAGCTACTGCAATTTTATGTTTATCGAAAGGTACCTTAGTACCATCCCGTTTAATGACCTGCAACATCTCGGAACCTCCCCGTTTCCCATACTCCGAATTAATTAATGTCATTACATATAAAAAGTATGGAAAAAACCATACTCAATCTATATTATTTACTACGAAAAATACAAAATTCAATAGATTATTTCGTATTTCTAACCGCTTTCATAGTATACTATATATAGTGTTTTATTGCAATAAAAAATACAATATCATGTAAAAAAGAGTCTTTTTGCTATACTTAAACGGCATAACAAAAAAACTCTTTTTTTATAAAGCGATTGAAAGAAGTCGAGTCCAGAAATTAGGCCGTTTTCCTGCCCAATGATCCGGTACCGTAGGATAAAATACTCTATCCGCTAATAAATCGCGTTCATTTAATCGGACGTCACTAAGTAAATCTTTCTTATATTCAACATCTAGTTTAGAAATTACATCTACATAGCTACCATATTGATTGTTCATCACATCATAACCAGTACCAAAGAAGTGTATTAGACCATTCGTATATAATTCAATAGCTTTCGTATAATGCTCAGAATGATGTGTAAAAGACATAATATTACATTCAAATAAAATGCCCTTATCAACCCATTCCAATAGTTGTTCAGGTTTATTAAAGAAAAGGTCATTACGTTCCACTTCACTTATGATAGGCGTAATACCTAAGTCACATAAAGTCTGTAACCACGCATCTACATGATATAACTTACAATCTTGTGGAATAGTAACTAACATAAAATGGCTATTACCTAATACAAGTGATTCTTTATGATTGCGTATATAGTCAATCATACCATCACCTAACTCAACAACGGCACCACTATGTAATGTAACCGGTATCGCTTGTTCAGATACTACTTGTGTTAAATTTTCTACCTGCTCCACTACTGACTCAACAACGGTCTGTACATTTAGCTCATTAACCTTAGGTGTACAAAAAATATCTGTAATACCAGAACGGACTAAATCTTTAACCATTTGCACAGATTCAGCCATGGATTGAGGTCCCTTTCCATCTGCCATAGCCGGCAAAATATATGTATGTAAATCTAAAATGCGTTTCATCTTCTTCCCCATTCTCATCTTTATATCGCCCCTTACCTCGATATAAATCTCTTAAATATAATCTCTTTAATTACTCAAATTCATTTTGTATTCATATTATACCAATGAATCTATGTCTTGAAAAGTACCTATACCTAAACTTTTGATAATATTTGATTGCTTAAAATTAAAGATTATTTAATAATTTCATTTTGTTTTCACAAAAAAACAAGGCTCCTATAAATAACTCATAGAAGCCTTGTATATTTAATTAAAATCCATCTATTAACTATGCCGGATTCTTCGATAAATAGATAGTATAACTTGTACGACAGCAACACCAATGATGACGCCGGCTGTATCGATTGCTACATCGCGAATCGATGCATGTCTACCAATACTTGCAAGTTGCAAGCATTCATCCATAACGGCAATAACTAATCCTATAAAAATCACTTTAAGTCCTGCATATTCACGATTAAATTGATGCAATGCTACATACAAACATCCACCAAGTACAGCAAACTCGAACACATGCGCCATCTTGCGGACAATGCGATTTAACGACCACATGTCACCGGTGAGGCCCAGCTTATACAGAATCGGACTCAACCATTGTGTCATCTTAAGACTCAAACCATCTGAGGAAATATCATTTTGTAATGAATTATCCCATATAAAGAGAATAACGAGAATAACTAAGGTAAAACTTATCCAATGTTTCTTTAACATCTACTATCACCGCCACTAATCTCGGTCAAAAATATCTCTAGTATAAACTTTATCTTTTACATCGGCCAATGATTCATCCCAACGATTGGCTACAATCACATCGCTAACCCGTTTAAAATCATCAAAGTTTCTAATGACTGGTGAATGGAAAAAATCATCCGCCTCTAGTGTTGGTTCATAGACAACAACGGCAATCCCCTTTGCCTTAATACGCTTCATGATACCCTGTACCGCAGAAGCCCTAAAATTATCGGAATTTGTTTTCATTGTCAATCGGTAAATGCCAACAATCTTAGGATCCTTTCCGATGATGGCATCTGCAATATGATCTTTTCTCGTCCGATTTGCATCAACAATGGCAGATATGAGGTTTTGTGGCACATCATTGTAATTTGCCAATAGTTGTTTTGTATCCTTTGGCAAACAGTACCCGCCATATCCAAAAGAAGGATTATTATAGAAATCTCCAATACGAGGATCTAAACATACGCCATGAATAATCTCACTCGTATTTAATCCACGCACCTCTGCATAGGAATCTAGTTCATTAAAGTAAGCTACACGCAATGCTAAATAGGTATTAGCAAACAATTTAATGGCCTCTGCCTCTGTAGAACCAGTGAAACATAAAGGTATATCATCTTTAAGAGCACCTTCTGCTAATAAGTGAGCAAACGTATGAGCACGTTCCGAATCTTCACCAACTACAATACGAGAAGGATATAAATTATCATATAACGCTTTACCTTCACGTAAAAACTCAGGAGAGAAAATTATATTCTTCGTATTAAACCGTTCTCGCATCTGTTCTGTATAACCTACAGGGACTGTAGATTTAACAATCATAACCGCATCAGGATTAATATCTAAAACTGTTTTAATAACAGATTCTACGGATGATGTATCAAAAAAATTCTTTTGTGGATCATAATTAGTTGGTGTAGAAATTATAACATATTCAGCACCTGTGAAAGCCTCTTTAGGATCTAATGTAGCACGGAAATTTAGCGACTTATTCTTTAAATAATCGGCCAATTCTGAATCAACAATAGGTGATTCTTTACGGTTAATCATATCTACCTTTTCAGGAATGATATCCAGTGCAACCACTTCATTATGTTGTGCTAATAATACGCCATTTGAAAGGCCAACATAGCCCGTACCAGCTATTGCTATTTTCATTTATTTACCATCCTTCATATAAAAATCTTTATACCATATTGCAAAACGTCTTAAACCTTCTCGAAGTGTTGTACTCGGTTTAAACTCAAAATCTGTTTCTAATGCAGATGTATCAGCATATGTAATCGGCACATCTCCAGGTTGCATCGGCACGAGTTCTTTATGACGCTCCATGTTAAAATCTGTTGGTAATACACCAGCACCTATTAACTCTTCACCTAAAATCGTCACAAAGTCCAATAGATTTTCAGGACTATTATTACCGATATTATAAATTGCATATGGTGGTACTGGTAATCCATCAGCCCCATTTCTTCGTTCAGGAGCTACTTGCATAACCTTATAAACGCCTTCAACAATATCGTCTATATAAGTAAAGTCACGCTTACAATTACCATAGTTAAAGATTTTAATCACTTCGCCTTTGCGCAATGTGTTAGTAAATCCAAAGTATGCCATATCAGGACGCCCTGCTGGGCCATACACAGTAAAGAACCGAAGGCCTGTACATGGGATGTTATACAACTTAGCATAGGAATAGGCTAATAATTCATTAGATTTCTTTGTAGCTGCATATAAGGACACAGGATTATCTACTTGATCATCTGTAGAATAAGGAATCTTTTTATTAGAACCATAAACGGAAGAGGATGATGCATATACAAGATGTTCAACACCTTTTGCCCCATTATCATACGAATGACGGCAACATTCTAATATATTGTAAAAGCCAATAATATTTGATTCTATATATGCGTCTGGGTTCGTAATAGAATAGCGTACACCTGCCTGTGCTGCTAAGTTCACAACTACATCCGGTTTATATCCATCAAAAATAGATTGTAAAAACTCTTTATCCGCTATATTCCCTTTTTTGAATATCCATTGATTATCATGTTTTACGGAGGAAACAATCTGTTGAAGTCTATACTCCTTTAAACTCACATCATAATAATCATTAACAGAGTCAACACCTATGATGAGGCTATTTTCAATATTATTAAAAAGCGACATAACAAGATTGGCACCTACAAATCCTGCAGCCCCAGTAATGAGAATTACCTTGTTATGTAATGATACATTTTGTAAAAGCATAGTCTGTCCTTTCCTTTAGGAACGTCTTAGTCGTGCTAAGGCGCTATCCCATATTTTAGCAAGTACAACCCTCTCCGTTGGAAATAAATACAACACAACAAGATACGAAATAAGACTGACACATATACAGAAAATCGTCCAAATCATACTATTATATAAATGCAACAAAGCATAGGAACCAATACCTACAATGGCGGAGGTAATGATATAGGCTTTAATATTAAAAATTACACTCCACGCATTCATCTTCACATACACAGCTAAGAGATATAAAAGTACACCAATCATTTGAATCCGTACTATAGAACGAGCATAGACAAATGTAGTGAAATCATATTGAACACATATGTATATAACCGGAATTAATACGATGAGATGTAACATCTGTGCAAGGAATGAAATATTGGGCATTCCCTTAGCACGAAACGCTTCAGATATTAAATATGAAATAGCGGTCACGAGAGATGAGCTTAATGCCCATGATCCTAGCACTATTCCGGCTAACTTCCACTGAGGTCCCAATAAAATTTGTACAATAAAATCTTGATATACAAACATACCAACACCTAATGGAACCAAAAATAAGGCCATATATCGTTGAAATGTTAAAAATGTTTTTTCAAACTCCTCTTTATTATGTTGATGTCGTGATAAAGCAGAGAATAAAACAGGAGCCATCGAAGATGTAGCAATAGCCATAACAGTAGTAACTATAGCTGTTGGCATCTTATAAACGCCAAGATAATATGCGTTCAAAAAATGACTAATAATGAAGGTATCTACCCATGCCGTAAGCCATATAGAGAATGCCTCCGCCAAGGACCATGCACTAAAACTGAACATATTACGAAATATAGGATACGAAAAATAGATGGATATCAATTTTTCTTGTCTCACACATAATGCAATAGCTGTAAATAGTTGTGCCACTAAAAGCCCAGCAATCAAAGACCAATAATCAAAACCTGCTAATGCCATTGGTATAGATACGAACAAAGGAGTAATGATAGTAATCATTCGTATGCTTAAGAGAAATTTGAAGTTAAAATTTCTTCTATACATTGCCATTTGAATGCTACTAAATGCACTCAATGGTAACATAGCCCCCATCACAGCTAAAGGAATACCTAATCCTTCATTGCCAACCAATGATGCTAACTCATCACGGCAGACAATGATAGCAATCCACAATACAATAGCTAGTACTATATTTGAAATAAATGCAACACTAACACTTTTCTGTTTAGCCTCTTCACTTTCAAATTCGTATTGAACAAGAAATTTCTGGAATCCCGCATCTGCTAACATTTCCGCAAATGAAATAACCATCATTATAGTGGCTAAAATACCAAATGCTGTAGGGGCCAAAATATGCGCCAATATGATATTTGTAATTGGTGTAATAAGCTTTGCTAAGATCTCCGTTATAAGTGACCACTTAGCAGCAGCTACAACTTTAGTATCCATTGATATTCAAATCCATTTAATTACGATTTATATTCTTTAAGCCTTGTAAAAATAACTCATGATGCGCTTCACATGACAAATAATTCTGTATTGCTGTAAACCCATTAATCGTTTTTGTAGGTGATTTTAAATTTATAGATTCCATATCACCATTTTCGAATAATATACGATTTATATCTGTAGGAACAAAATCAGCTCCGATGTATACCTTCAAGATGTAACCACTCTCCCATTTCGTAATCAAACTCCATTGGTTCCATCTTTATAAATCCTGCGCCAGGATACAATGTTAATTCTCCAATATAAAGATGATTATTCACGTCATAAAAATCAACCCGTAAAAACGGAAAATCCTTAGATAATTGTTTGCATAATGATCTCATCTCTTCATAGTGTGGCGGTTTTTCAAATGTTTTGTTAGAGGGCTCATAATGAAGAACGGAAAGATTAATATAATTCCAATCCTCATCATAATAGTTCATACGTGTTCCACCTTTAGAAAATCGTTCAGAACAAACTACAGTTAGCTTTGGTTCTCCGTGAAAGGAATACATCTTATAGTCTAATAAATCTGCATTTCCTAACTCATCTATATACTCTTCTGCTAAAATACGGCGACGTACATTTTTATAGGGCCATTCACGAGCTATAAGATAAAAATCACGCTGTAAAGATTTATTAATAATTTGACGTGCTCCTTCTTTATCAAACTTAGACTTATCTTTACAAATTACAATACCACCACTGTCATGAGTGCATTTCAGTACAAACTGATTCGGTAATGCATCAAAATCAATTTCATCAAAAGAATCCCATACACCTAAAGTAGGAATGATGTACTTTGAGTCAATCCTATCAGCTAAATACTTTTTAGCCTCATACTTATCAACCATAGTAGTATATATGGATTTACGATCATATAATTTCATCCACTGCATCTTTTCACTAAAGGTCTGTGGATTATCTAAATTTAATGGATATCCCATATATTGAGGAAATATCCTTCGTAGAAACGCTTCATCGCTTAAGGAATCATAAGCACCCATTTTTATCATCACCCGTAAACGGTAATAAGGATCAGAGATGAACCGCTTTCCCTTGGTCAAGATTGTTTGTATGTTCATGTAATTTCTTCCTTTTAGTCCGTAAAATCTGAACTTCTATAAAAAATAACATCATATAAAAGTAAGTACTTTTACTTTCATAGGAAACCAAACCCATATCCATAACTAATTGAGACATAAGTAATATAAATACCATGACATATTCATTGCTGTGAAAATCATGATATCGTATCATGTTATAAACGAGATAGGCATACATGGAGTAGTATGTGACCACACCTATAACACCAGTACCCGCCAGTAATTCAATGTAATTATTGTGAAGGTAGTAATTTTCTCGACCGAAAATAGAGTATGTATATACCGCAGGATTATTAATCCCAACGCCTATAATTGGAGACTGATGAAATAAATCCCAACCAATATCGACTAAGGCCATGCGAACAATAGCAGAAGAATCCCCACCAGTGCCTGTGAAAGCATCTACCATGGAACTCATACGTTCTAATACTTCACTAAAAATAGGTAGCTGTAATATACCTATAAAAGCAATAATTAATATGCTCAAATAAGCTACTAATTTAGCTAAGGAATTAACAATATTTTTACTACGAAAGCTTTTGAATACGAATAATAAAACGATACCTATAACGACAAATACCAATGCTTTCCGACTACCTGTAGCCGCCAATATACCTAATGTTGGTAATGCTATGATGTTCCACCATCGCGGTTTATCGTACATCATATAATACACGGTCATTACAATAGCATTGGCACCTAATAGTCCTACTGTATTTGCATTTAATGCGTCATTTGCTATACGAGCCGATGATGAAAGAACATTGATAAAATAATCGAGCCCATAGTAATACACCGTATAGAAACAGACAATATATCCTGTCCACATGCCGATTTTCAATAAGGAATCAACTGATTTTTCTCGCTGAAAGCACATATACAAAACAATGAACATACAAAATATTTTTACAATATCAAAGCTTCTACTCATGGCTACAGATGGATCAAGAGCATTTAGAGAACTAAGATAGCAAACGCCTATGAATAGTAGCATATACATATGCATCCATGTAAATGACACTGTAATTCGCCCCTGGTCTCGTACGAGATAACATAGTATTAATCCAAACAAGCATACGAATAGCACATAGGCACCGTAATCTGCATCGCCGAGGGCGAACGATATGGTCAATGAAAGTACAAGAAATACTAATGTTATAAACCATATAAGACGATTAGATATGGTCGTAATATTTAACTTCAATACTGTCCCTCTTCTCTCAATATATGTACATCACAACACTAATTTTTCTATAAAATATCAATCCAACGTTTAGCAATTTTACTTAGTGGGAATGTATCTCGCACCTTGATTGCTTCAACAGATATACGTTTAGCCAACTCAGGACTTGCTAAGATGGATTTCATTTTTTCATACATCGTTTTCGTATCCCCTACAGGCACTAGTAATCCATTGACACCATCTTGAATGACCATACGCGCACCGCCTACCGGGCAATCTGTAACAACTACAGGTAGCCCCATTCCCATAGCTTCTAACATGGAGTTAGATATGCCTTCAAAGTCAGACGATGACACAAACATTGTACATGGTCGCTCTTGTTCCAAGATGTTAGTTGCGAACCCCGGTAAAAGAACTCTGTCTGCTAATCCTAAATTTGCAATTTGTTGACGAAGTTCATCCTCTAGGACACCTTGACCATAAATGACAAGTTTATATTCCTTAAACTCATCTGCCAACATGCTAAATGCATTGATCATCATAGGTAAATTCTTTTGCGGATGCAATCGACACGCGGTTACAATAATCTTTTCACGTTCTCCTTCGTAAGGTTCTGGTAAATTGCCATTAATCGGATTTGGAATGATATGCCCTCGTCTTTGTATAGAATTTGAAAAATACGATTTTGCATCTTCAGTTTGAAATACTATGGCATCAGCAAATCGAAATGCAAAGTTTCGAAGTATTTGTTGATGTTTGCCGACAGGCACCTTACGCGGATTATTTCGTTCAGAAAATACCATGCGATTTTTCACAAACCACGAACTAATAGCCAATATAAAACTGGACGCACTCAGAAATGATAAACACGTTGCATTAGGACGTTGTTTTAATATGCCAATAAGTGCTTTAATTTCTTGTAAAAATCGAAGAATCTTATTGGAACTGGTCGTATGTATTTGAATTTGCTCTATACCTTCTGGCAATGCATATTCGGTGCCATAGCGATTAGGACTTGTTTGAATAACTGTAATCTCGTGTCCATCATGATGCCATTGGCGGGCCAATTCTGTTAAAATTCGTTCAGCTCCATCATTACCGAGGGAAATCGTAACAATAATAATTTCTTTACCCATTTTGACGCTCCTCTGTGATATATTCGGCTAAACGTATATATGCGTCTTTCATTGTTACCTTTGGTTCCCATGATAGATTGCGCATCTTCCTAGAATTTAAAAACATATGAACTGTAGGCGCATAGCCAAAGGAGGACACATTTTCAGGTATATCAAAGACGACAGAAACTTTATCGCCCCCCACATGGCACGCTACTAAATTGGCAATACTAGCAATACTACGAGTTTCCTCGTCATGGCACACATTATAAGCTTCGCCCATATCACCTTGGGTCATCAAAATAATAATGGCCCGCACTGCATCCGTAATATAACAGAAGTTGGACATGGAATCGCCCTTAGTATGAAGGATAATATCACGACCATCCAAGGCATGTTGGGTGAACTGCATAAACACCCGATTATCATCTAACGGCACACCAGCGCCGAACGTCTGCGCAAGGCGAGCGATTTTAACAGGAACACCAAATTCAACAGCATAGGATTTACAGTAACATTCGCACATACGCTTACTTTCAGAATAGGAACTACGAACGTTTAGATGATCTAAATATCCAATGCGATCCTCCGTCATAACTTGACCAGATTCATAAGGTATACCATACTGTTCCATGCTCGATAGATATACCATACCTAAAATCCGCTGTTCTTTTCCCATTTCTAACATACGTTCCGTACCATGTATTGATGTACGAATCGTATCCACCGGATGTTCTACAAAATATTTAGATTTTGTAGGGGCAGCCCCATGCATAATATAGTCACATGCTACAGTTAGAGAATCTAATGGCCTATCAACAAATGTGATTGCTTGTGAATTTAGAATATCCTCAAACATAGAATGTGCCTTTTCTATATTGCGCACATGGCATATGACATGTAATGAAAGATGGTAGGCATCATTGGCGGCTACTAATGAACGAGCCACCATAGAGCCTATTAAACCTGTAGCACCTGTTACAAGTATTGTCTTATCCTGAAACGCCTTAAATATGTGAGAATCACCTATAATTTCTTGTATGTCTCGTTCAACAACCGTATTAATTGCCCTCACCTCCACTTTCTCTATTTTTTAATATACCTGTGAACATATAATAATCTGATGGGGTTGTAATCTTAATATTTTCAGGTTCCCCCCATACGGGGTACAAGGGATACCCATAATGCATCATCATAGATGCAGAATCGATAAAATCATGAATTCCTTCAGCTATTGATGTATCATGAACTGAAAGAATATCAACGAGCCTAAAACTTTGAGGCGCTTTTGCCATCAAACATTGTTGACGATTTAAAATCGTTTTGATTTCTCCATCATCAGTAACCATAACTGTTTCAATAGCAGGAGTTACCGTAATGGCACTCCCCTTTGTTTCAACAGATCGTATATTTCTAACAATGGTAGAACGATCAACTAAAGGTCGTACACCATCATGAATTAGTACTGTTATATCATCAACACCATATAATCGTTTCACTTCAAGCAAACCGTTATATTGAGAGTCCAGTGCAGTCTCGCCACCAGGAACAATGGATACTATTTTTTGAAGGCCTTCTTTTGCTATCAGAGCCCTTGCATAATCCATCCAGTCTGACTTACACACTAATACAATGCCATCAATGAAGGGTTCTTCTTCAAAAATGGATAGTGTTTGTATCAGTATAGGCTTACCATTCCATTCAAGGAATTGCTTTGGCATTTTATCATTTTTCATACGGGATCCTACGCCACCAGCAAAGATAACTGCTATTCTTTTCATAGAACCTCCCTTAACTATTAACGATGTGTATTTACTAAATAATGAATGCCCTTGTAATTGGTATAACTACGATCCATATCGATATATACGGCATCATGCTTTGCTACACGCTGTTCCACTGGAGGCAATTGCATATAGTCGCCCCAAATCAAACGTAAGTATCGTTCATAACCAGCCATAACGGGAATTTGATGACCTTCAAATTCCTTATATACAACGTGATCAAAATCTTGGCGTGGATGGCGTAGCTTCATACCTTTCAAACTACCAATCAGTTCCGTTACTTCATGGGATGTGTCAAAATCATATTGGCTCATTTGTTTTTCTGCAAAGCGCCATATGTGATAACGCCACGAAGGTTTAGAAATCACCTTATAAATGCACCCAGCCAACATGCGATATACCTTGCCCTTGTTATCAGGCAACCGTTGTGCATTAAACAAGGCAAAGGTCATGGCCCACATTAATTGAAAGAATCGTTTGACAGTACCCTTGGGACAGCCATCGATAGGCATAATTTCAAGGGCTAATCCATGACAAATATCTTCATTCACACTATGGCGATTGATGAAAGTCGTTTCTTCATCGCGAATTGATGCACCCGCATCATGATAGATCTTATCTCTCGTTGTTCTACAATAGGTATATCGTTTATCACCGTGTATAGGCCAAAGTTCAGCCAATCTTTCATAATCAGGACGAGGCATAAAAATATCTAAATCATCATCCCAAGGGATAAACCCTTTATGTCGAATAGCTCCTATAAGACCGCCACCACATAAATAGAATCGTAGATTATGAGCATCACAAAATTCTTTAAATACTAAAAGCATATTCAATTCTTTAGCTTGTATATCATGAGCTGTTGTTTCTGCCATACTACCTTTCTAACGTATAACGGCCAATACCGTTTCCACCATAACTTTTAATTCTCCAATGAACGAGAATTCTTTAAGACTCCGTAAATTCCATTCCATCTTTGCAGGCAATACATTATGAATATAGCAATCATCAATATCATCTGCCGCATCTAACAAGATATCTTCATCCTTATACCGAATACTAGCTACACTCGTTACACCTGCAGGCAGTAACAATGTCGCTTTCATTTCATCTGTATAAGCTGCTACATACCTTGGGACCTCTGGACGCGTACCGACAAAACTCATGGTACCTTCCAATATATTTATCAACTGAGGCAATTCATCGAGTCGACATTTTCGCAAAGCCTGTCCTACAGATGTAACACGCATATCGTCTTTAGACGTAACTTGTGCACCAAGCTGTTCAGCATTTTGTACCATAGTTCTAAACTTATAAATTCTAAAGGATTTACCATACTGCGTGATTCGTTCTTGTCTAAAAAATACAGGGCCTTCACTATCTAGTTTTATCCATACCGCTAATAATAGAAATATGGGACTTAATACTACTAATAGAATGGCTGCCATTAAGCGATCAAATACAGACTTAAGCATTAAATCACGATGTTTGGATACTAAGATGTCGTAATAAGAACGAACTGCTTCACATCGCATATCATTGGGCAACTCCTGCCATGATTTCCAAATCATAATGCACCTAAACATTCTTTAAATGTATGAATCACATAGCTTACCTCTTCATCCGATAAATTAGTATGAAGGGGCAATGTAATTTCATTTTTGAACTGATTATATGCATTCGGATAATCATCGATAGAAAATCCCAAGTTTTTATAAGCCGTATGCATTGGAATTGGCTTATAATGCACATTTGTAGCAACACCTTTTTCTGCCATTCGTTCAATTAATTCATTACGTTGTTCTATGGTTGCATCATTGATACGCACTAAATATAAATGACCACTACTCATATGCTCATCCGTATAATGAGGTACTACAGATACAGGACAATCTTTAAACGCGTCATTATATCGATTAATAATTTCACGACGCCGTTCTAATAGGCCAGGATATCGTTCTAATTGGGCCAATCCAATAGCAGCCATAATATCCGTCATATTGCACTTATAATAGGTACCTTTAATATCATATTCCCAGGCCCCCATCTTAGTTTTGGCCAATGCATCCTTATCCTGACCATGTAAAGATAATAGTTGAAATTCCTTATAGAGAGCTTCATCATCAATGCCCTCTATATGATTCCACGTAGCACACCCACCTTCAGCAGTGGTAAAGTTTTTTACCGCATGAAAGGAAAAACTACTAAAGTCAGCTACATTGCCTGTATGCATCCCTTTATAGGTTGCCCCAAAAGAATGTGCACAGTCTGCAACGATTGGAATTCTACCTAAAGCACGTTGTATATCATTACTTGGTACAAATAAAGATTTTGCATCATTTACAATTGTAAATAAACGGTCATAATCACAAGGTACACCACCGATATCGACAGGAATAATGGCCTTTGTCTTATCGGTTATGGCAGCAGCCACCTTATCATAGTCCATTTCATAAGAATCAGGTGCTGTATCGATTAATACTAGTTTTGCCCCTACATGAACTACAGGACTTGCACTAGCCGTATAGGAGTAAGCACTAGTTATAACTTCATCACCTGGTCCAATACCCAATACGCGAAGAATCATTTCTAAGGCTGCAGTTGCTGAATTTAAGCACACTGCCTTTGGCGTCCCTAAATACGTTGCAATACGTCGTTCTAATTCCTTAGTACGTGGTCCAGTTGTAATCCAACCACTTTTTAACGCTTCTACCACCTCATTGATTTCTAATTCTGTAATATCTGGAGGAGAGAAATTAATTTTCATAGCTTTCACCTATACTTTCCATTTATTCCATATCAATAAACACTGATCCGATAATAGGTACTCCAATTTGCTCTAATCGTTGTTTAGCTAATGCCATATCATCAGGTTGAACATAATCACCTTTTACAACCAAGAGAACCCCATCAGCTTTCTCAGCTATTACCAAGGCATCCGTAACACTTAACACCGATGGTGTATCCACTATGATGACATCATATTCATCACGAATGTACTCAAATACCGTAGATAATCGATGGGAATCAACCACCTCTGACGGAGATTCCACTGCAATACCACTGGTAATTAGATCTAGATGAGGCATCACATGACGATGAATCGTCAAATCTTCATCCATAATGATATGATTTGTTAATCCTTGATTTTTTACATCAAATACAATATGTTGCACTGGATTGCGTAAATTACCATCGATTAACAGCACCTTGTCATTATTCTTGGATAAAGAAATCGCTAAATTAGCGGCCACCTCCGATACACCTTCACCTGTTGTAGCAGATGTAACACACAACATTTTTCTATTTTCTGCATTACAGCGATACTGTAAATTGCTACGCAATGTTCGATAAGATTCCACAAAAGGAGTATCACCATATTCATTTGAAATTAATCGTATCGTATCCATCTTAACCTCTCACCTTGTACAACCAACGCAACACTTTATTCTTAGGTTCTTCTGTTACCGATTTTCTGTGATTAGGAATGACACCTAACATTGGCACCTGTAACATATCTTCAACATCTTTTGCAGTCTGTATTCTACGATTTCGCAAGGAGTTAACTAATGTATACAAACAGCCTAAAATTAAACCGATAACAGCACTGGCAACCATAACAAGTACACGACGAGGAGCAATCGCTTTTTCTGGTAATGTAGGAGCATCGACAATTTGTACCTCATTCGGTACCATAACCTCTGCCACCTTAGCTTCTTCCAGACGTTTAGAAAGCATTTCATAAATATCTTGGGCTACATCTACATCACGCTTAGCTTGAATATACCCCCGTTCCTTTTCAGGGAGTGCTTTCATCGCATCTTCGTTATCTTTATCTAAATCAGCTAACGTAGCCTCTTTACTTTGAGCTACTGCTAAAGCAGCTTCATTTTTAAATTTATCTGTTAATAACCCTTGTTGAGCGGAGTTACTTGATGGAGCTTGCTGTGAAACAATAGCATCGATTTCCTGTTGTAAACCGGCTTGTGCTTTAGCAATCTGATCATTTACTTCCTTCATTGCAGGATGTGAATCAGTATATTTACCTACGTAACTTGCCTTACGAGCCTCTAAATCTGCTAGTTGTGATTTATAAGCTTGTACCGTTGAACTATCTGCAATACTAGCACCTGCCGAACCTAAATCAGCATTAATGCTACCTAATGCAGCTTGCGCCGTTTCTAAATCGAGCTTATTTTGTGCCTTTTCACGATCGATTAACGTAATCTTATCTGTAAGCCCCTTCATTTGATCATTGGTAGAATAAATTTTATTATCTACTTGAAATTGTTGGAGCTTTTTCTCTGCTTCAGACAATTCCTCCTTCGCTGTTACCACTCTTTTTTGTAAAAACTCACGAGTCGCTTTTTGTTCAACTTGGGATAACTCGGCTAAGCGTTTTAAAAATGTATCAATTAATAACTGATTAGCTTCTTGTGCCTCTTCTGGGGACTTACCAGTCACACTAACTTGTAATAACTGTGTTTCTTTATATGGCTTTGTTTCAATACGATTTTTAACAAATTCTTCATACGTTGGTAGCTTACTACTATCTCCGGCAATTTCATTGATAACAGGTTCCACAACATTACGACTTTTTAAAATCTCTGCATCAGTATTCATCAATTGACGAGCCATCGTATCAGAGTAGCTTGGGTCACTAGATAGCACTGAATTACCTAAGCCTTGCGTCTGTTTAATACGCAACATAGCTGTAGACTGATAGGTAGATGGTGTCACGATTAAGTACGCACCGCCAAGGAGAATACAAATGCCAGTCACATTTATAATAGTTCGCCGTTTTCTAACAAGAATCTTGGCTATATCTTTTATATCTATAATTTGTTCCATCCCAATACCCCTTTCAAGTAGGCATACAACACCGCGGTCTCTCTTTCCGCTTAAATATTATGGTTAGGTGTATATGTTGGAATAATATCCTGTAATACGCCAATTACATCCATATCAGTTTCACAAGAATCAAAGGTGCTAATTTTTTCTATCAACCAATCACGATCAACGGTATCTAACGGGGCTTCAAAAATCTTTGTATGATTCGTTCGATTAGTTCCTTCTTCAGAGGTAAGTAATTCTTCATATTTCTTTTCACCTGGTCTAAGTCCTGTAATTTTAATATGAATGTCCTTATCAGGTTCCAATCCTGATAAACGAATCATATTTCTTGCTAAATCAATAATCTTTACAGGTTCGCCCATATCAAGTAAGAATACCTCTCCACCTTTACCCATAGCACCGGCCTGTAACACGAGTTGACTCGCTTCTGGTATGGTCATAAAATAGCGTGTCATTTCAGGGTCTGTCACAGTTACAGGGCCACCAGCTTCAATTTGTTTTTTAAATAAAGGAATGACGGAACCGCGACTGCCGAGAACATTACCGAAACGAACAGTAATATATTTCGTATCATATGTATCATTCATAGATATGATAACCTTCTCTGCGACGCGCTTTGTGGCACCCATAACGCTAGTTGGATTGACGGCTTTATCCGTAGAAATCATAACAAACCGTTCTACACCATGGCGACCTGCTACGTCGGCTACATTTCTTGTGCCATAAATGTTATTTAAAACGGCAGCCATCGGTTGAATTTCCATAAGAGGCACATGTTTATGAGCTGCTGCATGGAATACAACTTGCGGATTATATTGAGTGAATATTTGATCTAATTGTTGCTTATCTCTAATATCTGCAATAATTGGTATAATTGGGCCATCTTTATATATATTTTTCAACTCCTGATTGATCAGGTATATACTATTTTCACCATGGCCTAATAGTAAGAGCTGTTTAGGGCCAACACGCATAATTTGACGACAAATTTCTGAACCTATAGATCCACCAGCACCAGTAACCAGAACAACCTTATCGCGAATATAATGTTCTACAACATCCATATCGAGACGAACCTCATCACGTTCTAATAGGTCTTCTATGGATACAGGATGTAAATGGGATACTAGTACCTCATCATCTAACAATTGATACATCCCCGGTAATGTATTGACTTTACATTTAAGAGGTGAACAGATTTCCATGATATTTCTGATTTCATTACGTGTAACAGAAGGCATGGCAATTATAATTTCTTTCACCTTATTTTCTTTTACAATAGATGGGATATCATGGCGATTACCTAGTATACGAACGCCGCCCATTAGACGATTGAATTTAGACTCATCATCATCGATGAAACCAATTACCTTACGAGACCGTTTATGATACCGTTCAATTTCACGAGCAATTGTGGCACCCGCATCACCTGCGCCAATGATTAAGGTATTTACCATATCAGCATCAGTACTTTGTTTTCCACCATATCGCATGGCAATATAATGGAGTACCATTCTACCAATTCCGATAACACCGGTACTAAGAATCCAGCTAATCAAATATATGGATCTAGGTAAAGATTTATCAAATACATACATCCCTGTATAGAAAAGTCCTGCTCCTAAGGTAGTCGCAATCAATACAGCAACCATTTCGCGCATACCTGCATAGCGCCATATGCGCGTATATAGATGCATGGACAAAAGCATAACAATATAGGAGATTACCATTATAGGCAATGCATCTATCATCTGATACAGATAATGTGATGTTATATAACCATCAAATCGTATAAGCAAACTGATCAATGCCACACCAATAATAGTAATAACATCTACAATAAGTAATAAGCCGGGTAATAAATATGAACGCAATGAAAGCCCCCCTTATATGACTTACATATGATACTATTTTTACTAATTAGTCTTTACCTATGCGAGATACCATGTAAGCACCTGTCAAAATAGGAGCAATATCTCTAGAGAAACTAATCTTACTGTTCTTAGTTAAGTACAAGATATCGCCTTCACGCATAACGTAATTTTGGGACATATCACCAGTTTTCAACATATTATTTAAATTGATTTCAATAGGTTTTGTAGGATCATTTTGATGAATTAAGAATATCTTCTTCTTAGCCGTATCCCAGTTGAAACTACCCGCGACCCCAATCGCATCAATAACGGTACTCGATTTTGTTAATGTATAAGCACCTGGTTTATTAATTTCACCAAATACATAAACGCGAACGCCACCTAATTTTGTAACATTAACCGACACATCAGGATTGATAATGTATATGGATAATGCGTTAGATACATTTCGGGTGAATTCTTCTACTGTCATTCCATCCGCCTTAATATTACCTGCCATAGGAATGGATACATATCCATCTGGTCGAATGGTGAAAGTTTTATTTGCACCTAAATCTGCTTGTTGTACTACATCAATCATGAGTTCATCCCCTTGTCGTAGACGATACTCTTGATCAGAACCAATTGTAGATGCAGACGTATTCATATTTGATGTTGTAACTACTACAGGAGAAACATCCTTTGCAAAACCCGTAGTGGCTATCGTACCTATGACAAGAGATAAAGCAATCCATTTTTGATTCATACATGCACCTCATAGCATTCATTTCAATTAACAAAACACCTTAACACAACTATTTAAATAAATTTAATATTTAATTAATTATCGTACACATATTTTATCATCGTTTCTTTGTAACTACTATATAAGCAAGATGAAGCTTCTTTATATGGTTTTCATGAAGCATCAAGAATACTGAAATTATCTATGTTTAATGCTTACCCGTATATGTGTATTTTTCTTCACATATCGAAGTGTTATTTTGTTCTATATATTTCTATTACTAATAAAAAATTTCTATATTTAGGAGTTTGCAAAAAAATGGATGTATATATCCGTTTAATAATAGATATATACATCCAAATAAATTGTATTTAATTTTATTCGACACGACCGCCCAAATAAGCTTCCATGACACGAGGATCATGTCGTACTTCATCAGCTGGACCAGACAATACCATTTTGCCTGTTTCCAATACATACGCATAATCAGCGATTTTCAATGCTTGACGGACGTTTTGTTCTACCAAGAGAACGGTGGTGCCTTCTGCACTAATTTCTTTAATAGTTTCAAAGATTTCGTTTACTACTAATGGTGCAAGCCCCATAGATGGTTCGTCTAGTAGCAATAACTTAGGACGGGCCATAAGAGCACGACCAATGGCAAGCATTTGTTGTTGGCCACCAGATAATGTACCACCTAGTTGATAGCTCCGTTCATCGAGAATTGGAAAGCGTTTAAATACCTTTTTAATGTCCGCTTCAATCTCATTATCATTGCGTATATAAGCGCCCATTTCAAGATTCTCGTAAACGCTCATATCTTGAAGAATTTGACGACCTTCAGGTACTAAGGAAATACCATTATGTACAATTTGATGAGTTTTATGTCCAGTAATGTCTTGACCCTCAAATAGCACCTTACCTGATGTAGGCTTTACAAGGCCCATAATAGTCTTCATTGTTGTCGACTTACCAGCGCCGTTGGCACCGATCAAGGATACGATAGACCCTTGTGGTACTTCTAAGCTAATGTCTTTTAAGGCTGTAATATGTCCATAACCAGCCACGATGTTTTCTAGCTTTAACATATTACACCTCCTCTTTACCTAAGTATGCTTCGATAACAGCCTCATTATTTTGAATTTCTTGAGGTGTACCTTCAGCAATCTTTTTACCAAAATTGAATACCACCAAACGGTCACAGATATTCATCATCAATTCCATGGCATGTTCAATTACGACAACAGTAATACCTAAGTCGCGAATTTTACCAATCAATTGGCGTAACGCTTCTGTTTCACTATCATTCATACCTGCTGCTGGTTCATCTAGCAAAATTAATTGAGGATGTGTAGCCAAGGCACGAGCAATTTCAAGGCGACGTTGTTTGCCATAAGGCAAAGATGTAGCAACTTCTTCAGCATCTTCTTCAAGTCCTACGAGTTTTAAAAATTCATAGGCAATGCCACGACAACGTTCTTCTTCAATACGTTGGCGTTTTGTTCTTAAGAAACTAGCAACGAAACCAGAACCAGTTCGACAATGCATACCAGTTAATACTGTTTCCAAAGCTGTCATATTGCCAAAGAGACGAATGTTTTGGAATGTACGAGCAATGCCCATTTCTACCGTTCTATGAGGTTTAATGCCTACAACAGACATACCATCAAATACAATTTCGCCAGAACTTACAGGGAATACACCTGTAATCAAGTTAAAGAGTGTAGTCTTACCAGCACCATTTGGTCCGATAACACCAAACACTTCACCTTGCTTAACACCAAAGGATATGCCTGTGAGAGCTGCAACGCCACCAAAGCTTTTACTTACTTCATTTAATTCTAATAGCATTCAGTTCCCCTCCTATCCTTGTTTATCTTGTTGTTTACGCTTATACGCTTCAAAACGTTCTGTTAATACTTGTGTTTCAGGAATGTATGGAGCTTTTTTAAAGCCTAATTTACGACTAATCTTATCTACCATAGATTCGGTTAAAATACCATCTGGGCGAACAGCCATCAAAATGACTAACAATGCACCATAAATGATATCGCGATAGTCGGATAAGAATCGCAATACTTCTGGCAACAATGTAAGAATGAAGGAACCGAGTACGGAACCCCACACTACATTAGAACCACCAAATACAGGGAACAATAAGATTTGTACTACTTTATGATAACTGAAGTCTGTAGGGTTGATAAAGTTTGTAATATGAGCATACAAACCACCACCGATACCAGCGATAAATGCACCGATGATGAAAGCCATCATTTTATAGTACACTACATTAATCCCCATCAACTCAGCAGCATGATCATCTGCCTTAATAGCGGCAAAGGCACGACCGACACGGCTATTGTTGATACGTACACAGAAAGCAATAATAAAAATCAAAACGATTAGTAAAATAATGATAGCCATAATGTTGCCCCATGCAACAGCATCGATTCCCATAAGGCCATCAATATCAATTTCGTAAGCAAAATTTGTCAATTCTTGAGGAATAGATGGAATGCCGGATAGACCAAGAGCACCATTTGTCACATCTAAGTTCAAGAAGATAACACGTACTACTTCACCAAAACCAAGTGTGGCGATGGCGAGATATAAACCTTTCAATCGAGTTGTTGGCAAACCGATGATAACGGCAACTAAAGCAGCTACAAAGCCACCTACTAAAATACCAACTACGATAGGTAAATCAGCTTTCAAAGAAAGCAATGCACCCACATATGCACCAACACTCATGAAACCAGCTGCCCCAAGGGATAATTGTCCACTAGCAAGGGTGAAATAAATAGAGATACCAAGGATGGCATTGATGATGAAAAACATCACAATTTGTAGATAATAAGGGTTAAAAATATCCATTATGGTCTGCCCCCCTTATCTTTAGAACCAAATAAACCTTGTGGTCTCCAGAATAATAAGACAATGATTAAACCGAAGGCTACCGCATCACGGAATGTAGATGCACCATAAGCAACGGAGAAGATTTCCGCAATGCCCAAGATAAAGCCACCTACCATGGCGCCAGTAATATTGCCAAGACCACCTAGGATAAGTACAGCCAAGCCTTTAAAGCCTATGATAACACCCATGGTAGGCTCAATAGCATTGAAGGAAAGGCCAACAAGTACACCAGCAGCTGCACCTAAAGCAGAAGCAATCATAACGGTAACAGAAATAATCATCGTTGGATTGATGCCTAAGAGAGCTGCTGTTTCCGTGCTCATGGATACGGCACGAATGGCTTTACCAATCTTAGTCTTTTTAATAACCACATTCAAAATAATCATTAAGAGAACAGAAACACCTAAACCGATAATTTGCACCATGGAGATTTTAAATACCCCAAAGTCGATAAGGCCACCAATATAATCTGGTGGGAAGGATCTCGTTTGAGGGCCCCATAATAATAATGCCAAACTTTCAAGGAAGATGGAAACACCAATGGTGCTGATAAGTGGTGCTAAGTGAGACACCTTTTTCTTACGTAGTGGGCGTAACGCCACAAATTCTAATAAGTAACCTAGTACGGCACCTACAGCCATCGCTACGATAAGGGCTACAAATATGTTTACGTTAAAAACAGTTACCATAAAAAGACCAACGAAGGCACCTATCATAAAGATGCCTCCGTGTGCCATGTTGATGATATTTA